>Ga0172377_10002921_pt1 | contig 17516 bp, 10 predicted proteins | sample Pumphouse3metaG_FD_119749 | JGI IMG/M metagenome (GOLD analysis project Ga0172377, IMG submission 119749) | Leachate microbial communities from a municipal landfill in Southern Ontario, Canada - Pumphouse #3 metaG | ecosystem: Engineered > Solid waste > Landfill > Unclassified | place: Canada...
ATATGAGAGTATTTCCGGACAGATAGATAGAAGAAGATGTACGGTTGAGGAATTCTCATCAGGAATCAGGTTATTTGTCGTAGGCCTAAGTAAGAAACTAATTATTGCAAATTCAGTTGCATCTGTTGCAGACAAAATTTTCGGCTTACCGGCAAATCAGAACATGGTCAGCGTTTCATGGCTTGGTGTTGTATGCTATACATTTCAGCTATATTATGATTTTTCCGGATATAGTGATATGGCTATAGGACTTGGCCGAATGTTTGGATTCAAATTTCCGGAAAACTTCAATTATCCTTATATTTCACGTTCAATATCTGAATTTTGGAGAAGGTGGCATATTTCACTGTCAAGTTGGTTCAGGGATTATGTATATATTCCACTTGGCGGAAGCAGAACGGGAAATGTATATCTTAATTTACTTTGTGTGTTTTTCTTGACAGGTCTATGGCATGGTGCATCCTGGAATTTTGTCTTTTGGGGACTAATATTCGCAGTATGTACAATAACGGAGCGTTGGATTAAGAGACATGTGAAGCCTGATCATTTCAAAGCCATGCCTGGTATAGCTGGCATTTTGCTGAACGTAGCCGGGTGGGCATATACAATGTTCGTGTGGATGATGAGTATGGTCCTTTTCAGAGCAGATACTTTACAAAATGCTGGATCATATTACCTTTCATTATTTGGAATTAATAAGCTGAAGAATGTTGGATTTACGCTCTCTTATTATATTAACCGTTATGAATTGTTTGTTCTTATAGCGGCAGCCTTTTTCTCTTTCCCTGTTGCAAAAAACATTTATAGTTTACTAAAGAAGAAGCTGCCGCAAATTGGTTTTACTATATTGCTTAATATTGGAACACTGATACTGTTTGTTGTAAACACGATGTATATTTTGACTGAAACATACAATCCTTTTATATATTTCAGGTTTTAGAGGTGCGAAAATGCTTGTTAATAGAAAGTGGCAGCAAATAACAAACAAAACAAAAATAAACATAATATTCATAGCGGTATTTGCTGCGGCTATAACTTTGCCATATGTTTTCGCGCATCGTAATACAAGTACAAGGGTGTCTGATGAAGAGAACAGAGAACTGGCCGTTTACCCAGTCTTATATGACAGTGAAAACGGATGGAATACTTCATATATTGATGATTTTGATGACTGGATAAACGACAATCTTCGTGGAAGAACAGAATTAGTAAAGATAAACAGCACACTGCAGTATGAACTGTTCCACAGAATTGTCAGGGATAATATTACTGCCGGAAAGGACAATTGGCTGTTCGGAAAAAATGATGAATTACTTGCGGAATACCAGCACAAAAATCTCTTAACAGATGATCAGCTCAGCGAATTCTCAGGAAATATGCAGGATTTTTCTGATTATCTGGGCAGACATGGGATTTGTTTCTATTACATGCAATGCTATGACAAGGAGAGTATATATCCTGAGGAATACATTAATGGAGTCTTGCAATCAGGCAGTATCAGCAGGGCGGATCAGGTTGTAACAGAACTCCAGAATCATACTAGCATTAATGTTGTGGATATAAAGGACGATCTGAAAGAGCATGCTAAAACTGAACAGGTTTATTATAAATATGCAGATACACACTGGAATGATTGCGGCGCATTTATAGGGTACCAAGATCTTATGTATAGAATTCAAAAAGATTATCCTCAGATCAAAGTGCTGGAAAAGAGCGATTACGATATTAATGAGATGGAGCAGTCAATAACTCTTTATGGATACCAATATCCATATGTAGATATGACACCTGAATACACCATAAAAAATCCTGGGGCAGTAGAAATAACAGACGAAATCAAAAAAGACTGGCCGGATGTTCATGTTCAGGATTTCATTCATGAATTCGTCAATGAAAGCAGTGGGAATTCTCTGAAGATATTGGTCGTTGGCGACAGTTATATAAGGCAGTTCTTAAAAGATGATATTGCGGAAAGTTTCTCAGATACACTAAACATTGATTGGAGCAATCTTGATAATCTGGATAGTGTAATTGCCAGGTTCGAACCTGATATAGTCGTCCTTGAGAACACGGAATATTCTGCGGGTAATATCATTGACTATGTAAATCAAATGCAGTTTACCGGAGAATGACTAATTGATAATAGCAATTACAATAATTGAGAAAAGCCTATGAAAATATATATCAAAGCACACAAAATGGTGATTCTAATAATAGCCTTATGTGGTACAGTGATACTTTTGTTTCAAGTGTGGAGTGGTAGCATACTAAACTATGGGAATGTATCACTCCAAGGTGTGGCAAATGATGGCTACAATTTGGAAAGACTTTATCAGGGTAATTCTTATTTGCAAGAGTTTTCTTCCAATTATGACAATCTCGAATCTGTATCCTGCTACATTATTACGCCTGAAATACCAATAGGAGATTTGAACATCTCGGTGAGGTCTGTTGATGGCAACAGAACCTTAGCAAAAAAAGCAATAGCAATAGATACAATACCAAATGCCGAATGGCATGAGGTTCCTTTGTCATGCAGCCTTGAAAAGAATAAACATTATATACTAGTAATGGATTATACCGATGGGAATATATCAAAGATTGAAAACGACTCATTACCGGATGAAGACAATAGTTATATATCGTTAGTTATCAATCCTCAAGAAACGAAATTGTATGATGAAAAAGGAAATACAAGATTCACTGTTATGGAATATGGGGAAAACGGAACATTAATGTTGGGATTCTCGGCTTCTGAAGAAGAGACGACTTATGTTACTTTATGGATTTCAATAATGTCATTATTGTTCTTTGCTTTACTGACTTCGACGCTTTTTTCTGAAGAGTTGAGTAGCAAGACCCAAGCTATTGAGACTAATAAAAGACAATCTATAGAATCAATAATCATATTTGCAATGCTAGTTGTACAGTTTTTGCTCATAGTCCCGAATGTAGTTTATAAGTTGACAGGATTGAATCTTGACCCATCATGGATGTATTTTCTAAATGTAGCAAATTCGGAAGGTTATAAATTTGGCAGTGATGTCTATTTTACATATGGCCCATTAGGCTTTCTTTGCTATTTGATGAATTTAGGAAACAAACAATACGTTATTGGAATACTGTTATGGGGAGTTCTATTTGCCTTTAACATAGTGCTATATTTACAAATATTCAGGCTGTATAAACATAAAAAAATAAGATTCAGCTCCATTTGTCTTTCATTTCTATGCTATTTGCCATTATTATTTGAATCTCAACGTGATAATTATATGCTATACCTTCTTATCCTCAGTATTATTATTTGGTCATTCGGCGAAAGCAAGATGGCAATAATATCTAACATATTACTATGCCTTATGTTTTTCAGTAAGTTTTCCACTTTTACAAGCGGCATGGCTTTTATTATAGTTTTTGTTGCTATAAAGATAATATTTGAACGAAAATGGAAGGCATTAGAAATATTCATGCCGGCTTTTGCTACTGTCCCATTTTTGTATTTGGCATACAATAATTCCTTTACGTCATTGATAAACTATGTTGTCGGTATGTTCCGTATATCAAGTGGATGGATGAAAACACAGCAATGGGATAATATGTTTACAAAGCGAGAGATGAATTGCATGATTGCAATAATCTTACTCTATTTGGTAATTATTGTATTAACAGTATATTACGATAAAAAAAACTCAGCAATATTGATTGCAGGCTGTATATCATTGTTTTTAGCATATAAATATGGAGTAGGCGCTCATGGTATTGCAATGAGTATATGGCTTACTTCTATGTTGTTTTCTGAATTATTCTTGGCGGTGGAACTAAATACGCAAAACAAAATGCACCATAAAGTCAATTGTAAGTGTGCCTATCTTGTTTTGGTCGCCTGCTGTTTTAGCATAACAATGCTGCAGGCTGTCAATCTACATAGTAGTTTTGCAGAGATTAACAGTGTTCTTTATGCCAAAGGTTATACCTTAACGCATATTACCGAAAGCTCAATTACTGACCAATTATTTCTAAATGTAGATGTTCCTGAATCTATAAGAAATGAAATAGGTCAAGAAACTGTGACTTCATATCCATGGGAAACTGGTTATAAAGCCGTATATCCAAGCCTTAATGTTGTATATAGCCCATCAGTGCAGAATTGCAATTTATTTATTCCGTGGCTGGATAAAAAGGAAGCTGACTTTTATTACTCTGATAATGCGCCAAAATACATTATCATGAAGGACGGGGTTATTTTTAATCATATTAAGGGACTTGAGAATCCATTGACATGGGAGGCAATTGCGGATCGCTATGAAGTAACTATGATGGAAGAAGATTATAATCTTTTGCATCTAAGGAAATCATACAAAAAGGCAGTGAAGACCTATATGTATAGTCAGACATACAATAAAAATGAAATAGTGATTTGCCCGTCAGATGCTGATTATTGCATTATACATATTGGAATGACGCAATGTGGTAAATTGAAAGATCTTTTGTTCAGAGCCGGAATGACATTTATGAATATAGAATATCAAGATGGAACAGAGTGTAAAGGATCACTGGTAATGCCAAATTTAGAGTCTGGATTTTACCTTAAGGATTACCCACAAACTCTGGCTGATGTTAGTGAAGTATTGAACAATGGGAAAGCAACAAAAATGACATCATTTCAAATGAGTGGAACAGGGCTCAAGGTATATGAAGACAAAATGATTATTGATTGGTACAGTGTAAAGTAGTGTACTGTTAGCGTCCGATTTGCAAAAAAACATATTGCATTTCGGACGCTATTGCTTTATATTAAGTGTATTAGTAGTGCTAGTACAGATATAAATCAACAACCGCATAAGCAGGAAGGAGAGCAATTAATGATTCAACTTGATTATCAGGACAGACGACCGATCTATGAACAGATAGTGGCCGGCTACAAAACACTGATCCTGAGTGGAGCACTTGAAGCTGGCGAGCAGATGCCGTCGGTAAGAAATCTTGCGATGGAACTTTCAACCAATCCAAATACAGTGCAGAAAGCGTATACAGAATTGGAACGACAGAAATATATATACACGGTCAAGGGACGCGGCAATTATATAAGTGAGGACAATTCACTTCTTAAGGGAGAGCAGCTCAAAGAGCTGCGAGGCCGGCTCAAGTCGTTGCTGGATGAAACTGATGAGCTTCATATCGACAGAGCTGAGTTGACCAAAGGATTATTGTAAGTGCAGGGTATTATTCTCAAAAGGTTCTATAGCTGTTTATGTATCATGAGTGAAGTAGTTTAATCTCATGACTGAGATTTTAACAGGTAATAATCAGTACTACAAGAAATGGAGGTTTGCGATGATCGAAGTAAGTGGTCTTAAGAAAAGCTTCGGCAAAACAATTGCTGTAAATAATGTTTCATTGAATATCAAAGACAAAGAGGTCTTCGGACTTATAGGAACGAATGGGGCAGGCAAAACAACTCTGCTCAGAATGATATCGGGAATTCTGAGGCCAAATGATGGCGATATTTTTATTGACAGGGAGAAGGTCTATGACAATCCTGAGATCAAGGAGAATATCTTCTTCATCTCAGATGATCCTTATTTCTTCCCGAATTCTACAGGGGAGGAAATGAAGAATTATTTCAAGAGTGTCTACGCGACTTTTGACCCGGCAAGATTCGACCGGTACATGAGGGACTTTGGCCTGGACAAAGAAAGACGTATATCGAATTTCTCAAAGGGAATGAAGAAGCAGCTCGCAATAATATGCGGTGTCTGTGCTGGAACAAAATATCTTCTCTGTGACGAGACATTTGATGGTCTTGATCCAGTCATGAGGCAGGCTGTAAAGTCCATATTTGCAAATGATATGGAGGAGAGAGGGCTGACGCCTGTGATTTCTTCACATAACCTGAGGGAACTCGAGGATATATGTGATCATGTGGGTCTGCTTCATAAAGGCGGAGTGCTTCTAAGTGAAGATATAGAGTCCATGAAACTCGGAATACAGAAAGTCCAGTGTGTTTTCCGCAATGATGAAGATGCGGCCAAGGCCCTTGAAGGCCTTAATGTCATGAATCATTCGACTAGAGGAAAGCTTCACACAATTACACTAAGAGGAACAAGACAGGAAACAGAAGATCATTTCAGAGGTTTTGAAATGACATTCTTCGAAATCCTGCCGCTGACATTGGAAGAAGTATTTATCAGTGAGACGGAGGTGGTTGGCTATGATGTCAGAAAATTCATCATCGACTGATAATTCAAATTTAAAGAATTCAGACAATAACAACAGAGCAGACAAAACAAATATTGCAACCAATGCAAATAACGATACTAATTCGAATAAGGTTAACCAAATGAATTTAGCAAATACAGAATCAACACCAAAACTTAAGAACAGAATAAAGTTTTCACATGGAATATCACAGAAAGAGATCCTGCGCAGGAGCATATGGCCTGCAGCGCTGAGCGGCTTGTTTTTCCTTGTCTACTATGTGGTTGGGACTATCATGTGCATTGCCAGGGAGAAAGCCTTCATGTCGATGTACAGTTATTCACAGGAGCAGTATCAGTCAGAACTTCTTGCAACAGTGAGCAAACTTCTTGGGGTTCGCGGTGAAGCGTACCTGTTTGTGATAGTTTTGGCTGTAATGCTGGCAATTTACGGCTTCTCATGGCTTGATTCCAAGCGCAAAATTGATTTCTATGAAAGCCAGCCGGTTTCAAGAACGAAGAGATTCTGCGCTGTCTACCTCAACAGTTTTCTCGTATATGTAATTCCATGCGCGGTGTTCCTCGGCGCAGGAATCCTGATAGCACTTGGAATGGGCGCGATGAACGGAGTAATAGTGCTTGAGGCTCTTTATGAGTTTTGCAGGATGACAGTGCTCTTCCTGGCAGTATACTCTGTGGCTGTTCTTGCGACAGTTCTGACTGGAAATGTGATCATTGCTGTCATGGCATCCATTGTCCTGCTCCTTTTTGAAATACTGTTCTGCAGGACACTCACAACATATATGAGCACTTTCTTTGCAACATTTACGTATGGAAAGGGTGATATAACACCGGTCTTGTCACCACTTTATAATTACTTCCAGATAGAAAACAGTGACAGTGTATTGCTGACTCTGCTCGGTGGAACAAATGAATACTATGGCGGATACTATGATGCGATGACGATGAGCCAGCTCACAAAGTATTTCGATCAGGGACTACCTTACGATATATGGAGTCTTATGTTATTTGCCGTAACATCATTGATCGCATTCGTCTGCTACAAGAAGCGTCCAAATGAATCAGCCGGCAAAGCAGTGCCGTTTGCCTGGGTCAGAGTTATCGTCGAGCTCGGCATAACTGTCCTTGGTTCGCTTATGGTTGGAGAGGTCGTAAGTACAGGAATCTTCAGCGGAAGCAGATCTGAGATGTCACTTGTTTTGACTGTGACAGCGATAGTTTTGTCGGCAGCGGTAATAAGCTGTGTGATAAGGATCATTTATGAGTTCAACTTCAGAGCAGCGCTGCACGGTTCGTACATGATAGTGATATCCGCGATCGTGGCGGTTGGAATCTTCGGAGTTTTCAGATATGATCTGGTTTCATATGATTCCTACATTCCTGATTCTTCAACGGTCGGGAGTGCGGTGCTGATGCCGACAGATTACATGATAGCTTATTACAAGGCAGATGGCACATCATACGACTCAAATGACGAATACTATGAGCAAAACATGTATCTCACGGATATTGAGGCGGTCGAGAATATAGCTGAAATCGCGCAGAAATATACGACTGAGACTGTGAAGTCCGGTGATAGTAACACATATGCCGAAGGTTATGCTATGAACGTAATATACAGACTGAAGAATGGCAGAAAAGTATATCGTTCATTCACGGTCCCGTATGATATAGATCCTGAGTACATGGATGCGGTGATAGGGTCAGATCAATATAAGGAGTCCTTCTTCGGACTTGACAAAGAAGGCGAATATGTAGCGAACGCGGGTGATGTCACAGCCACATATGATAACGGCCACGGTAATCTTGCGACTGATGAATTCAATTACGACGATTTTAAGGCAGCTTATGAAACTGACATAAAGCAATATAATTATTCTATGGCTCATAACAACATGCCGGTCGGCAACATCGCATTCAGCTCAAGTTCAATGAACTATGTGGGCTCTGTGAGCTATCCGATATATGCATCATATTCGAACACGATCAAATGGCTGAAGAGTGAGAAGATCTGGATAAACACTGAAGTCAACATCGATGATGTGGAGCAGATAAGTGTGACCAATTATCATAACGAGGTCTATGCTGATGGTCAGAGTTTTGCCGGAGATCCATCTGTCTCAGTTGTTTATACGGATCCGGATGATATGAAGATGGTGATTGATGCATCGATACCGTCATCTATCACGGGAACATGGCAGACCAATGACACACAGGATTACAACTATTCAATTGTAGTCACGTACAAGGAGGATGCAATTAAGAACGCGAGTGCATACGGCTATGATGGACTTTATTATTACAACTTCTTCTCGGATAAGGTCCCGGAGAAGGTCGCAAATGACACCGCAGCAGGTTGAGATCAGAGCATCCCGGCTTTTGCGGAAGCAGTGAGCCGCATCCGGGATATGAGGTTTCGAGAGGCTACTTGCAAAGAGTTTTCATATATGCTATTATTCTAAAAGTTGTCGGAAAAAGGCAGCAGTTAACTATACAGAGGTGTTAATACGATGAGTGTTTTGCGCATAATATTTACGATAGCGATGATAGTAGATAGTGTTGTACTGACAGCAGTCGTTCTGTTCCAGCAGGGCCGCGACCAGAATCTTGGTGCGATAAGCGGAGCAGCGGAGATGATAGCACAATCTTCAATCGGTGGTGAGGATAAGAGCAAGAGCGTATGGAAAAAGCGTACTCCTGAAGCTCGCCTCAAGAAAGCAACAATTATTTGTTCTGTTGCATTTTTCGTGATTGCGGTTTTGCTTAACATGAGTTTATTCTGATCAAGCATTGAGTATATGTCGGCGGCGCCCTGATTCAGGACGTCGCCTTTATTTTTGTAGCAGAAAATCGCATGCGCGGATTCTCTGGCTCGACCAATGCGAAAGAATGGTCGCATTGGCATAGTGGGAAAATTGGCAATAGCCTAATAAGAGGAAAATTATTAATGCAGTACAAAAAGAAATTTGAAACAACAGTAAAGAAAGAACAGAAAGACAGAGCAACTAAGGATTTTAAGAAGCAGAAGAGCGCGGAAAAGAAGAAATCGAAGGAAATACTATATACTGGTGTGTTCCAGAGTAATCTCAGAGGTTTTGGATTTGTCATCGTAGATGGACTTGATGAGGATCTTTACATTCCTGCAGGTAAGACGGGGAACGCTTTTTATGGTGACACGGTCGAGGCAAGGCTTATACGTGGGGAAGCCCCGGCTGCAAGTGGCGGAAATGGTGGACATGCCGGCAACAGCGGCAAGAAGTCCGGATCATCGCGCGCCGGCGGCCATCGCACTGAAGCCGAGATCATGCATGTTGTGAGCCACGGTGTGACGAAGATCGTCGGAACTTATGAGAAGGAAGGCGGGCATGGATATATAGTGCCTGATAACACCAAGATCCCATACAGTTTTGACGTGAAGCCGGAGTTTACAATGAACGCTGTAAACGGTCACAAAGTCGTGGCTGATATCGCAGATTACGGTTCGCAGGCAAAAAATCCGCAGGCAAAGATCACTGAAATTCTGGGTCATATTGATGATCCGGGCGTCGATATTCTCTCGATAATAAGAGCGAATGATCTGCCGCAGGATTTCCCGGATGACGTTAAGGAGCAGGTCCTGACAATACCTGACCATGTGAGTTATCGCAAACGCTCTAAGATCGATTCGCTCCGCGAGGATCTTAGAAAGACCACAATGATAACAGTTGACGGTCTTGATTCAAAGGATCTCGACGATGCAGTATCACTGGTCAAAACAAGTGATAACCTTTGGGAACTCGGTGTTCACATCGCAGATGTGAGCAATTATGTGACTGAGAATTCAGCTCTCGATAAAGAAGCTAAAGATCGCGGAACCAGTATTTATCTCGTGGACAGGGTAATTCCCATGCTGCCTCACGAGCTGTCAAATGGTATCTGTTCGCTCAATGAAGGCGAGGATCGTTATGCTCTCAGCTGCATAATGGATATAAATGATAAAGGCGAGACTGTTAAGTACAGGATTGTTGAGTCGGTAATCAATGTAAATGCGAGAATGTCATACCCGGGTGTAGATGCGATACTGTCAGATGATGATGAGAGCGAGATCACAGAGCATCTCAAAATGCAGCATCATGGCAGATCATTTATCGGAATAAAGGCTGAGACAGAAAACATCGCTCAAATGATAAGGCAGATGCAGGAACTTTCAAAGATCCTGTCAAAGCGCAGAGAAAAAAGAGGGTCAATCGATTTTGATACTAAGGAATCAAAGATCATTCTTGATGAGAAGGGCCATCCTGTAGATATTCATCCATATGAGCGCAATGAGTCATCAATGCTGATAGAGAATTTCATGTTGATGGCGAATGAGACAGTAGCACAGCATTGTTACTGGCTTGATCTTCCGTTTGTGTACAGAAGCCATGGGGAACCGGATGCTGACAAAATAAGCCAGCTTGCGGACTTTCTTAAGCGTGTCGGAATCTCTCTTGACAATTCAGATATGGCACAGGCTGGAGCCGCAGATAGGTGCTCCAAACGAGGAAAAAGATCAGCACATGCTGATGCATCCACGGATTCTGCCAGTGCGACAAATACGACAAGTAAACATGATTCAGAAAAGCCATTACTTGCAATAAAAGGCAAAAATGAGATCCATCCTAAAGAAATTCAGCTGATGCTGGAGAAGATAAAGGGCCTACCCGAGGAAGCAACACTGAGCCGCATGACACTTCGCTGCATGCAGCAGGCTCAATATACTACGGACTGCGAGGGACACTTTGGACTTGCGCTCAAGTATTATTGCCACTTCACATCGCCGATAAGACGTTACCCTGATCTGCAGATCCACAGGATCATAAAGGAATATCTGCATGGGAACCAGGAGAACCAGGAAAACCAGGGGAAATCCGGAAGCACTTCCAAAGCCGTAAAGCACTCAGACAACTCACCTTCACTCAGTGAAGATCGAATAGCACACTATAATTCGATACTTCCATATGTCGCAAAGCATTCGTCTGAAATGGAGCGCAGGTCTGACGATGCTGAACGCCAGACTGACAAGCAGAAAAAGTGCGAGTATATGGCTGACAGGCTCGGTGAAGAATTCGAGGGAGTTGTCTCAGGCGTGACAGGCTGGGGTCTTTATGTGGAACTTCCAAACACCTGCGAAGGCCTAATTCCAATGAGCTGCCTCTTCGATGATTACTATGTTTTTGATGAAAAATCATATATACTTAGGGGCGAACGCAAAGGCGGAACATACGGCCTCGGACAGATACTGAAGGTAAAGGTCGCCGCGGTTGATATTATCAGCAGAACAATTGATTTCACGCTGGTGGATGAGAATAAAAAGCCTGGTAATGACAATGACAAGAATAATGACGAGGTAAATAATTCACGACATGCTGGAAATGATCATAAAGCACGCAGATATGGCAACAATGGACATAAGAACAATTCACGCAAACAAAATGGCGGTGATGCCAGTCATTTAACTAAGAGCAATTCACGCAAACAAAATGGCGGTGATGCCAGTCACTTAACTAAAAGTGACTCACATAAATCCATGGGTAAAAGTGCCAATAGTGAAATAGATTCAGGTAAAAGAAGAGATAAGAAAAATGGCAGCAGAAAAAAGGGAACCGGTAAAACTGGTATCAAACAACAAAAGAGCATATCATGATTATTTCATTCTTGAAAAACATGAGTGCGGAATAGAACTTTATGGCACTGAGGTCAAGTCGCTGCGTCAGGGCAAATGCTCGATCAAGGAAGCACTGGTCAGCATCGACAGGCATTATGAGATCTGGATCGAGGGCATGAATATCAGTCCATATGACCACGGAAATATTATGAACAAAGATCCTCTTCGCAAGAGAAAACTTCTCATGCACAAATCTGAAATCTACAAGCTACAGTCGCAGGCTTCAGAGCAGGGCTTCACTATTGTTCCCCTGGAAATCTATTTCAAAGACGGCAAAGCCAAAGTTGAAATAGGTCTTGCAAAGGGCAAAAAACTCTACGATAAGCGTGAAGACAAGATGAAGAAAGACCAGAACCGCGAAATGCAGAGAAACTGGAAGATTCAACTGAAAGGGTAGAAGTGGTGAATAAGAAGGCGGCAGTTATATATTCAATGATTGTCATTTTCATATGCTTTCTGCCATACATTCAGCCGGGCTTAATATCCGGATCGGATTCACCGCACCATCTTTATCGCATATACAGTCTTGCGGACGCCTTGAAGAACGGTGTATTTCCTGTCAAAGTTCATCCTACAATGGCGTATGGTTATGGCTACGGAACAGGATTCTTTTATTCTGATGTTTTGTTGTATTTTCCGGCAATTCTGATTCTGTTGGGGGTTAGCCTCGCAACTGCATACAAATGTTTTGCTCTGGTGATTTTTATCGGACTGTATTCATCAATGTATTTCTGTATGCGCAAAACAAGCAGGAGCATGGAAGCATCGCTTCTGGCAGCAACTCTTTATGTCACATCAAATGTAATCATCGGCGGATTTTATCAGGATTTCAGAATGGGCGAAATGACAGGACTGATTTTTATGCCAATCGCCGTGGTGGGATGTTACCTGTTCCTAAAAAAAGAGGTCAATCCGATAATGATGATTATCGGGTTTATTGGCCTTCTGTACACTCACGCTATTTCTGGACTTCTTGGCGCAATAATATGTGTTTTCATTCTGGTTTTCTCAATACCGGAAATTATAAAAAAAACATCAAAGATAATTTATCTGATACTATCAGCAACTCTTGCATTGCTTGCAACGGCTTCATATTGGTTGCCGATGTGGCAACAATTTCGTGCCATCAGGTTTAAGGTCAGCGCTCCCTGGACGACCGAAGAGCAGAATGTGGAAGGCATCAGTACAAATCTTGGAATAAGAGGAATCGGACTTCCGCTTATTACTGTTTTTATAATTTTGTTTGTATTTGTGATCATCATTAGTATTTTTTCAAAGATCAATCGCAGCGCAGAACCTGTTGAAGCGGTTGGATCATCTAATACTGATTCATCATATGAATTTGGCGTTTTTTCTGCAATTTTAGCCTCTTGTCTTATTGTTGTTACATCAAGCTATCAATTCTGGCATTTTCTTAACAGTCACGGAATACATCTGATCCAGTTTCCAAACAGAATGTATGGCCCTATTACAATTCTCATTTGTATTGCAATCGCTGTTTTTTCAGATAAAGTCATTTACTTCTGTGTGAGCACATTCAAAACAAGTTCTTCTATCAGTAAACGTGAACCAAAAGTGCAGGGCAAACACAAACACAAGGCAGTAACTGTTACAGCGGTTCTGACTCTTGTTTTGACATGCTCAGTTCTATGTTCTTTATACAATTATTCTGACTATTTCAAAAGCAGCACAAATGATGTGATAAATGAAGTGGAAAGCGGAAAAATAGCAGGACTGGGTGCAGGAGAAGAGTGGCTTTCTCTCGAGACTGACCGGTCAATGCTGGCAACACCGGAAACCGCATATGACAACGAAGGCAACAGCGTGACTGGGACTAAGTCAGGCGGAGATGTTTCTTTTACTTTCGTTGCAGACCTGTCAAAACAATATTATGTCGTCCCTTTTGTTTTTTATCGTGGATATAGGGTAATTGACGAAGCTGGCAATCATTATGATGTGACGTCGAATAATGGAACAGGATTATTGCAGGTTATGATGCATGGTAACGATGGCAATTATTCCAATAAAAATATGGGAACAATCAAACTGACTGTATCATTTGAGGGAACATCGATCCTGAAGCTGTCATACTTTGCCTCAATAATTGGAATTATCGCAGTGATTATATTTGGGCTTTATTGGAAAAATAGAAGCACTGAGAACGTCTCTTGATTCAATATCTGAGAAGTTATGAATTATACTGAAATTGACAGTCAGGCGGCAGAGCATTTACTCTGTCGTTTCTTTTGCCTTAAATCCGTCCTTTATCGTATCTCCAATCAGCTCGCTGCGATCGAGCATGAATTTGTAGCAGGTGTTGGGGCAGTAATAGTAGCTGTTCACTTCGCCACCTTCTGAGTAGTACACTGTGTTTCCGCCAAGCGACATGTTTCCTGTCGCTGCGTCGTCATAATCCTTCTGAACAACATAATATGGCTCTGTCCCGTACTGATTGATGAATTTATAATCGTCACCGAAATAGTGCGCCAGATACGGGGCAAAACAAATGGCAATAACGATTATTGCGCCGTATCTGTTTACTATTGCTGATTTCCCGGGAATGTGCATTGGGCTTGCGAGGTCATTGTTTATGCCAATCGCGATCAGCGGGATCATCAGCAGGAATGCCAGTCCATAGCGCACGAATGGCGCGGTGAAGAGCCACATAAGAGCTGAAAGATAAAGAGTTATGATCAGGCACATCGTTGAGAGATCAATGATGTGCTTGTTTTGTTTCATTTTAGCAATAAAGAAATCTGCAACAAGCAGGAGAGTGCCGAAGGCATCAGCTGCAAACAATACTCTTGTATATGTTCTCTGTTCATGCCACCATATCGTAAACCACTTGGTTATAGGCATGTCTATAAGGCTCACATCATAAAGGCATCTGCCCCAGACTTTGATCTGATCAGAGTCCACGCGCAGATAATCGACCGGAATCTTCCATGCGACATTGAAGATATCAATGCTCTCAAACGGGTAGAAGAGCCAGCCGGATATGAGATAGTTCCTTATGAGAAATGGAAGGAAAACAAGTAATCCCAGAATAAGGCATTTGATTATCGTCAGATAATCTTTTCTGCGGATGTATGCGATAAGCGGGACAAACATGAGCAGGACCATGACAGCTGCCGAAAGTTTGCAGCTGACAGTAAACAATGCGAGGACAGAGAGAAGGGCATATTCATATGTTTTGACTTCTGAAAGCTGAGCAGCAGCGTCCGTGCAGTGCTGAATACCAGTAATGCCAGATGCTTCGTATTCTGATTTGTGTTTAGTTTTTACATTTGAAACATAATCCGATTTATGTTCAGTTTCGGATTCAGATTCAACCTCTGCATTAATAAGCCACGCGCAGATGAGGTACAGCGACAGGAACATTGTCCCATAATCTGTGGCAGGTGACATGCTGCCTGTGATGTTGACGATGATGTAGATAACAATGCCGAGCATCGAAATATCAGCCACATGTTTTGCATGCTTGTGCCAGTCAAGAAGTCTTCCTGCCGCGAACAACGCCAGCGCGGCTTCCAGAAATCCCGTTGTCACATGGAGCGGCTGTGGAAGGATAAAGTGCATCGAGAAAAGTGAGCAGAAAGCGAGATAGGCGCTGTTGTATGCGTAATGGAGCTGCAGATTGCCCATGCCTTTTATGAGACCGTAATCTTCATATATTCGGATCATCTGTGCATGATAGATGTTCGTGTCAGTGTGAAATGCGCCTCTGGATGTGTAGAAAGCGATGACGAGAACTATTGCGGAGTAAATGATCAGGCGCATATAGCCGGATTTGCGGGACTTGGCTGATGCACCGGTTCTGATGGATTTGCCGGAATTGACTGATGTACCGGTTTTGGTGAATTTGCCAGAATTGACTGATTTATTTGTGATAACAGACTTGCTGTACTTGCCTGAATTGATTGATTTACCGGTTTTAATGAATTTACCGGAATTGATTGATTTATTGGCAATGGCAGACTTGCTGTCTTTGTCCGAATTGATTGATTTATTGGTAATGGCAGACTTGCTGTCTTTGTCCGAATTGATTGATTTATTGGTAATGGCAGACTTGTTGTCTTTGTCAGAATTGTCAGAAATCAGGCCTGAGTTTTTCAGGATCGTGCGAAACAACGAGTCATCAGCAGTGAAGAGGTCTTTCCGGCAAAGGACGCATATAAGCGCTGTGACAGCAAGCATTATGAGATGGCAGATCAGTCCTACATTCATGAAAATGCTGATGTATTCTGCATAAACCGTAAGTGCAACGACACCTGTGATAATGCACTGAATGAGAGAATTATTCATGATGGAGTTTAGGGCAGTTGCCTGATTGCCATTGGCGTTCTGTGTGCGGCACTTTGGGAGTGAAAGAGTAACTTGCTGCGAAGGAGAAGCCATACAAGCAGCTTCCTGATGCCGAACCCGATAATGGTTGAGATGAATGCTATATATAAGAACCCGAGAATGACTGTTAACATGGCGAACCCCGCTGGTTATAGATGCTTTTTAATTTTACAAAGAACGGCAGAAAGAGAATGGCAATGATTGCTATCCTTTATGTATTAAAATAGGGATACGCAACTTAATGCATATCCCCTGATAATGGACCTGGCGGTAATCGAAACCGCGTCCAAACGTGACTCCCTGAGTCTTCTACATGCTTATCTGGCTTTCGTACCTGATCCGCAAGGAAACCGGCGAACTTAACCGGATCGGTCTGACAGATGTCTTAGCCGGGTTTTCTGACAGCTTAACTTGCCCGGAGCAGATGCCTCCTTTTAAGTCACTGGAGTACGGCGTCTATATCCGATGACTTCGTCCCGCGTAAAAGCGGGGGAGCCTTATGACTCAGGCTGCCTGGAGTTCAACGTTGTTAGCGTTTATTTGGGTGCACCTTTTTACGTAGGCTGTGCGCTACGGCATGCTTCATTCAGTTCCATCCGCCTGTCGAAACCATTACAGGCCCTTAGGCAAGTTAAATTATAACACCTTGGCTGGCGATGGCAAGAGAAAGTGCATTTTCAGGCGTTATACCGGGGGGACTTGCTTGATATTTTCTTGTCGTGCCCGTCGCCCGCCTTGACGTCGGCCACAATCTGGTGAAAACTTAGCACCGGAGGCGAAAAATTGATTTCGTGCTAAGTTTCCGCTGCCGGCGCCTCCCGGACGGAGCCAGATTTCGCGTAAATCTTAGCACAGAGCTCTTAAACTTGCTTTCATGCTAAGTTTTCTTGTTGTGCCCGCCCTGACGTCGGCCACATTCCGGTGAAAACTTAGCACTAGAGGCGAGAAATTGATTTCGTGCTAAGTTTTCTTGTCGTGCATGCCCTGACATCAGCGACAACCCGGTGAAAACTTAGCACCGGAGACGAGAAAATGATTTCGTGCTAAGTTTTCTTGTCGTGTCCGCCCTGGCGTCGGCCACAATCCGGTGAAAACTTAGCACCGGAGACGAAAAAATGATTTCGTGCTAAGTTTCCGCTGCCGACACCTCCCGGACGGAGCCAGATTTCGCGTAAATCTTAGCACAGAGCTCTTAAACTTGCTTTCATGCTAAGTTTTCTTGTCGTGACCGCCCTGACGTCGGCCACAATCCGGTGAAAACTTAGCAC
>Ga0172377_10002925_pt1 | contig 17507 bp, 17 predicted proteins | sample Pumphouse3metaG_FD_119749 | JGI IMG/M metagenome (GOLD analysis project Ga0172377, IMG submission 119749) | Leachate microbial communities from a municipal landfill in Southern Ontario, Canada - Pumphouse #3 metaG | ecosystem: Engineered > Solid waste > Landfill > Unclassified | place: Canada...
AAGATTGGTTTGGTACTTTAATTTTGGCATTATTTTGTTCCTCATAATTGGTGCGATTAGCTTAATATAATCGCCGTTAAACAAAACTGTCAAAATTTCGTTTCACTCATGGGCAGAACAGTTTATACGCGTGAAACTGAATTCAATCATGATTCCGTGCGTTGGAGAGCGCCGTTGTTCCTTGCTGAGTTTGACGAAAAAAGAGGCTGTTTAATTCGTGATACCGAACAAGAAGTTCTGCCACTAGTCCGAACAGACGGCATTCCGAATGCCATGGGAAATTTTCATGCCGTGGATATTTCTCCGACTCAAAGCATCGTCTCCGTAGGAAGCACGACAAATAAAGTAAAAGATGGAAAAATACTTAACTTCTTTTCAAATACTCTAATTGCTAAAATTCAGTGGGCTTAAAGCAGTTTAAAATCTTACTAAAAAAAAAACAATAATGCCATCGCAAAAACGTGCACTCCAAAAGAACAGTGCAATATAATTGCGATTACTTACTATAAAACACAAGAGCACAAAACAACGTATTTTATCAGGAAATTCCCTTGCTCACAAAAAAAGCCATCTTTTCTATTTTAATACTGATTTTAAAGTGATTAGTCTTCAAGAAAAACCTCATACATATTCAAATAAAAACAAGGAAAATGCAAAAAAAATAGAGAAATGCTTTCTATTCTAATTTGTTTATATCAAAACATATATTACATTAAATTATAGTAAAGATTTTCAAAGAATCAGCTCTATTATTAATTACAAAAACGTCAACTATTTTGCTGCTTAAAATTTTAATTAAATTCAATTAAACAAGACCTAATATTTATTATTAGGGCGTTATTTTTTGCTCTTTTTATTTGTTTTTTTATTAAAATTTAAATGAAGTAAAATCAATATTTTTGAGTATTTCAATAAACAAAAAAACTTTTTTTCAATAAAAGCCTAATTGCTTGTCAAACGAAATTTTTTTTGTTCCCTCTCGATCCAATATATTAATTTAATAAAAACAGCCCGCAAAAATAATTATAAAAAGGAAGAAAAAAAATGAAAAAGAAAGTAGTTTCAGCATCCGTTACGCCATTATTAGAAAATAGTGACTTAGACATCAAAGGGTTAAATAATATTTTTACCCGAAATATCAAGCACGGTATAGACGGTTTTTTTGTTTTAGGTTCTATGGGTGAATGGGGCAGTTTCTCGAACAAATTCAAAGAGAAATATGTAGAAACTGCTGCCGGAATCATTAACAAAAAAGCAAAACTTCTTGTAGGAATCAATGCCACTAGTTTAGGTCTTTCACTGAAAAACATGCAGGATTACAAGAAGTACGATTTTGATTATTATGTTTTTATGCTTCCTGGAGCAACAAGTAGCTTAGATCCTGTAAAATCAATTTTAACCGTACTGGATAAAGCAGATCGCCCGGTTTACTTTTATTACTGCCCACCCAATAACAAGATCACCTTATCACTGAACCAATTTGCAACAATCATGAAGCATCCAAATCTCAAAGGGATTAAGAATTCATCCAGCGACATGTGGCTACGCCGTGAACTTTTAGTCATGAAAGAAGAACAAAACCTCAAGTCGTTGCTTTTTGAAGGGCAAGAATGGGCCGATGACGAGGCGTTAATGGCGGGCTGTGACGGTCTTATTTCAGGAATGGGCGCCTTATCCAGTAAAATGATAGTGGGTCTTGCCCGTGCTGTTGACAAGGGCGATTTCATAGAATCGAAACATTATCAGAATCGTCTAATCCACTTATTTCACGGAATTTACGGCATCGATTTGGCGAATGTTTATAATGGTCAAAAATATGCATTAATGAAAATGGGACTTATTTCTTCTTCGCTTACGTTAGCACAAGAAATGGATTCTCTTACAGCTGAAGCAAAAGTGCGCATTACTAAATGTTTAACAGAAATGGAAGAGGAGCTAGACTAAAAATGTTACGTTATCACGAAATTGGTGAACTCGCTAAAGATTTTCACGGCACCTTGAATACTACCATTAATTATATTATCAAGAACTACGGCAAAGACACCCTGAAAAAAATCTTTAACAATATGGGGCAAAAGGTTTATAAATCCATTCATACAAAACTGATGAATGACGATCCATCTGAGCTAATTGAACATATTGCATACTTTTTCAATCGCGAAAATGCGGACTTTTATCTCAAAGTCAAAACCGATGAAATCATACTTACCGTACGAAAATGCCCCGCCATTGCAGCCTTGAATGAAATGGGTTTACCGGTATCGCCCCATTTTTGTTTATCCACGACCTATTTGAATGAAGCTATTTGTAAAGGAACCAAATGGAAAACAAAAACCACAAAGACAGGCGCAGGCTCCTGCATACAACGTTTTTATAAAGAGGCTGACAATGATACCAAGTGACCACTTTGTACGTTTCTATAATGAAGTATTTAAAAAATTGGACTCCCTCGGCGGGCTGCCAAAATATTATCTCGAAATTTCCAAACTGCAAGAAAAGCACTGTTTGGAAAACTTCAAAAAAATGGTCTAAAAGGTGTTTACGATTACTATGTAGAAGTCCGGCATGATGAAAATTGTGATTTAGACATGAAATTGGAAGAGCATTGTCTTTCATCCTTTATGAAAAAATGCCCCAGTTTAACCAAAGCGATTGATAATGATGCCGGTGCATTTCCTGGATACTGCAATCATTGTCCAGGCTGGGTTATGCCACTATACAAAAAAGCGGATTTATATAAAGTCTACGATCTAATGGGACAAGACAATCCGCAATGCAGAAGTTTTCTTTATGATAATTTAGAAATGGCAAAAGCCAAATATGAAAAATTAACCAACGCAGATCCCCAAAGCGAAATTTTGAAAAATTGGTAATTTCATAAAAGCTGGTACAGACGATCGTATTCCGCGTTTTTATAAGGAGACAAACAAATGATACCAAGTGACCATTTTGTACGTTTTTATAATGAAGTTTTTAAGGAATTGGACGCCCTCGGGGGACTACCAAAATATTATCTTGAAATCTCCAAGTTGCAAGAAAAACACTGCTTGGAAAACTTCAAAAAGAATGGCCTGAAAGGTGTTTACGATTACTATGTAGACGTCCGCCATGATGAGAACTGTGATTTGGATATAAAATTAGAAGAGCATTGTTTTTCAGCCTTTATGAAAAAATGCCCCAGTTTAACCAAAGCGATTGATAATGACGCCGGTGCATTTCCTGGATACTGCAATCATTGTCCAGGCTGGGTTATGCCGCTATACAGAAAAGCGGGCTTATATAAAGTCTACAATATAATGGAACGAGACAACCCGCAATGCGGCGGTTTTCTTTATGATAATTTAGAAATGGCAAAAGCTAAATACGAAGAATTAACCAAAACAAATCCCCAAAGTGAAATTTTGAAAAATTGGTAATTTCATAAAAGCTGGCACAGACAATCGTATTCAGCGTTTTTATAAGGAGACAAACAAATGATACCAAGTGACCACTTTGTACGTTTTTATAATGAGGTTTTTAAGGAATTAAACGCCATGAGCGGACTATCAAAATATTACCTCGAAATCGCCAAACTACAAGAAAAAAACTGTTTGGAAAATTTTAAAAAGAATGGCCTGAAAGGCGTCTATAATTATTATGAACAAGTCAAGCATGATGAAAATTGTATTATGGATATCGAGCTTGAAGGACATTGCCTGATATTGCGCATGAATGTCTGCCCAAGCTTAAGCAAAGCAGTTGATAATGACGCCGGCGTATTTCCCGGATACTGCAACCATTGTCCGGGCTGGGTTCTTCCTTTATATACAAAAGCGGGCCTCTACGATGTCTATGATATAATGGGACGAAAAAATCCACAATGCTGCGAATATATTTATGATGATTTTGATTTAGCAAAAAAGAAGTATGCTGAATTGTCTAAAACAAATTCACCAACCGAAATTTTAAAAAACTGGTAAATTATTCTATCTGATTTTATCATAATAACATCTGATTTTTAAGGAGTAAAATTAATTACCATGAAAATACTGGATAGCTTTTCATTAAAAGGAAAAGTGGCATTGCTAACCGGCGGAGCCGGTCTTTACGGACGTCAAATAGCACTTGCACTATCTGAAGCAGACGCAACCGTCTATATCGCTTCCCGAAATCTAGAAGCCCTTGAAAAAGTGGCCGCGGAACAAAAAAAAACACACGCATTAAAACTAGACCTCAATTCAGAAGACTCTATAAAAAATGTCGTTTCAGACATTATTGAACGTTCCGGCAAAATTGATATTTTGATCAATAACGCGGTTACACGCTGCGCCTGCGGCGGTTGAGAACAAGACAGCTCGCTCTTTGATGCTAGCCTCCATGTCAACGCCACCGCCCTCTTCTATTTAACTCGCATCGTCGCAAAAGACATGAAAAAACATTCTTCCGGAAGCATTATCAATATCGGCTCCTATATGGGGTTACTAGGACCAAATCCGGCCAACTATGTCGACACTGATATGTTTAATATTGAAAATCCATCACCGATTTATTACTACGAAAAAGGCGGCATGGTCAATTTTACCCGTTTTGCCGCCAGCGTACTGGGTAAAAACAACATTCGGGTAAACTGCATCAATCCAGGTGGCTTTCAAACTTCAAATATGCAAAAACCATTTATAAAACATTATAATCAAAACACCATGTTGGGACGTCTTGCCAATGATACCGATTTAAAAGGAATCATCGTATTTTTAGCATCGGATGCATCTGCCTACATCACCGGCACGAATATCCCCGTAGATGGAGGCTATACCGCAAAATGAAATTTTCATCCTTAACACTCGGCACAGTCCAATTTGGAATGAATTACGGCATTGCCAACACACATGGTAAACCATCCATCAACACCGTGAAATCATTACTGAAATATGCTTACGAGCATGGTGTCACCACCTTGGATACTGCTCCGGAATACGGCGACAGCGAACGTGTTATCGGCAAAGCTCTTGATGAACTTGGTCTGCTGAATCGTTTTACCATCGTTACAAAAATTCCCTCTATTCCTTCCGATAAAACTGCCGAAGAATTTATTCAGCATTCCATTCAAAGCTCTTTAAAACGCCTGAAAATGGAAACGCTTAATGTAGTTCTTATGCATAACGAAGAGGATTATCTTCATCTTGGCACATTGAATAAATTTATACAAAATGGTTTTATTCAAAACAGCGGCATTTCTCTAAACACTGCGGCTTATGCTAACAAAAAATTGGACACAAATTATATACAAATTCCCGGAAATATATTTGATCACCGATTCAAAAAATATTTCAATGATCAGCAGCGGCAAATTTTCATTCGCAGCGTTTATTTACAAGGACTGCTTGTCATGCCGGAAGAAAATATTACTATTAAGGAGCTTGTTCCCTATCGACGCAAGCTGGAAAACATAGGTCTTCCGATGCCAGAATTATGTATCCGGTATCTTTTTTCACTGCCCGGAAACAAAAGCGTACTGACTGGTGTCGACTCTCTGCCACAGCTCAAAGAAAATATCCATATGTCTGAATTGGGACCTCTTCCGAAAGATATCTTCGCCGAAATAAACAAAATCATTCCTGATTTACCAGAAAATTGGATCGCGCCATCCTTTTGGAAAAAACAATAAAAAAAGACGCACTTCACAGCTACAGTTTTTGGTCTAACAGTGAAACCTTTTCTAAATCAGTCGTTCTTCATCGCCATGAACGCGTATATAATTTTGTTTGTCTTACCGATCATAATAATGCGAGATTTAATCCGCAATTTTAGCTCTATATCATTCAGCCGACGCAAGATTCAACCCCCTTTCTAGGGAATCTTCTCTAGCCCGAAAATTGTTGAACTCTACCATAAAACAAAAACACATCTTAGGAAAGCTTTACAATCGTAACTCCGCCAGAGCCCGAATCCTTGCCCTCCTGCCCCGTGTGAAAATGGGACACATATTTTTGCTGTTTCAACCAGCTTTGAACACCATTTCGCAAACGCCCCGTCCCGAAACCGTGCACGATTCTCACCTCGCCCAGATGCGCCAAAATCGCCTGATTTAAGAAAACTTCCAAGCAAGAGAGCGCCTCCTCCACCCGCATGCCGATAATATTAATTTCATGGGATGTACCACCCTCAATATGCGGCATAATAACCTGCACCGAAGGCGGCTTAGCAATATTTTTCTCCGATTCGCGGGAATATTCAAGGTCCTCCATTTTCAAATCAAAAGAAAGACCCTTTACCTGAACTCGTATTTGCTTCTTTTTTGCCGAAATTTTTTCAACAACGCCATGCGCATTTAGTCGCCGTACCCAGACCTTCTTGCCAACTTCTAGCTGCGAAGCCCCAATTGGTTTTTCGGGAACCGGCGCATTCTGGACCCTCTTCTTCGTTAAATCCTCGTGTTTTGTTTTCAACTTCTGACGAATAATTTCAGCATTTCGATTTAACGCCACATCTTTGGCACCAGAAGAGGCATTCTCCTTTAATTCGCGCAAAAGATTCTCTAATTCTTTCTGGCTGTCCTGCACCATCGCTTCCGCTTGGGAACTCGCCTCAAAAAGAAGTTTCTTTCGCTCTTGCTTTAACGTAGATAGTTCTTTCTGCAAAACCGCCCGATCACGTACCACTTCATCGCGCGCGCTCTGCGCCTGTTCCGCCCGGCTCGATAGTTTATGCTGATCAGCTTCCATCTTTGCCAACACATCCTCAATACGAACATGATCCTCAGACATCATCTTTTCTGCGGCATTCAGCACTGCCGACGGCATGCCTAATCGGCGCGCAATCAATAACGCGTGACTTGCCCCCGGCCGGCCAATATCCAAAGTATACTGCGGCTGAAAAGTATCCGTATTAAAACGAACGGCAGCATTAATCATATCCGCACGAGTATGCACATAATTTTTCACCATTCCAAGATGCGTTGTGGCAATTGTCAGCCCCTTTTTCCGCGCCAATTCCTGCAAAACACCACAGGCAATAGCCCCGCCTTCCAAAGGATCGGTTCCAGATCCCAACTCATCTAATAGAATTAACGATTTTCCCGCATCTGCCGCACGAATCAGATCCGCAATATTTTTAATATGAGCACTGAAAGTACTAAGGTTTTCCTGCAAAGACTGCTCATCACCGATATCGGCGAGGATGGTATCGTAGACAAGAAAAAGACTGCCATCGCCTACAGGCACCGGCAAACCGCTCTGCGCCAATAATGCCAGCAACCCGACCGTCTTCAAAATTACGGTTTTCCCGCCGGTATTTGAGCCCGTAACCGCCAGTACCTTACAGCCACGCGGCAGTGACAAATCCAACGGCACAACTGCGCGGCCGGTACCCGCAGACTTAAACTGCTCCAAAAGGATGGGATGACGAGCTCCATGCAATTCCATCGTTCCCCCAAAAGAAGGCAGGATGCAGCCATACTCCACCGCCCAATGCGCTATCGCCGATGCGGCATCAAGCTCAGATATAATTTCTTGGTTTTCACGAAAAAACGCCGACTGAGACCGTATCTGCCCCGAAAGCTCCGATAAAATTTTCCGGATTTCATCCCGTTCCTGCAAATGCAACGTTGCCAGATTATTCCCCATATTCAGGATAGCCCCTGGTTCAACAAACAGCGTCTGCCCACTATTGGACTGGTCATGAATAAATCCCTGCAGCTGATTTTTTGCATCCCTTTTTACCGGCACAACATAGCGTCCATTACGAACCGTTACAAAATGATCCTGCAGCACATCATCATAGTCGGGGTTTTTAATCAAATTATCCAGGGCGCGCTGAATTTTCCGTTCTTCACTAAAAAGATCACGGCGAATTTGTCTCAGTTTTTCGCTGGCGGAATCCAAAACCGTCCCATCGGAGTCCAAGCAGCGCAACAGCGCACTGCGCGTTGCTTCGCAGGCATGCAGTGATTGTCCCAGCGGGTATAAAAACTTATACGGGAAACAGGCCTCCTGCAAAAGAAATTTTCGTACTTCGCGCACCGTTTCAAGCTGTCCGAGACAAGCCACAAGTTCAAGCCCATCCAGAGCAGATTCCTGTGGCGCGCAGCGCACCAGAATTTCATGCAGATCATCCGCAAAAAAGCCCGGAAGGCTCAGTGTAGAATGCAAAATCGCGATCATATCTTCGTAGATACCGCGTTTTTGCTGTATTTTTTTCAAGTCCGTTTGCGGAGTTAAATGAATAAGCTTTTGATGGCCAGCTGCACTTTGAGTATAGCCCGCCAGCAATTCTAAAACATGTGAAAATTCTAGTACTGATAATGTGTGTTGATTCATAGAAAGATAAAATAATTAAAATAATAAAAAATGTTTTAATACTATAATTCATCCGAAATGATATACAATCTGAAAGAGAAGGAACAAAGCGCATAAACATCGCTATATTATCAGAAGAGGAAACAATCCTGGTTTTGTCCTTTTGAGAGGACTTTATCAACCATTAGACGGGAGTATACGACAATGCTTAAAATGATTTTTAACACGCTACTATTTGCATCCCTGCTCTTTCTTTTCACCAGCTGCCAATCAGGGAAACCCACCAAAGACATTCCAGCTGTGACAAATTTCAAGTTAGAAAATTATTTAGGGCAATGGTATGAAATTGCCCGTCTTCCCCATTCTTTTGAGCGCAATATTGATTATGTAACGGCGACATATACCATCAGGAAAGGAAGAGTCATCGTTATAAATCAGGGGCGCAAAGAAGGCAAAGAAGTCTCCGTGCAAGGCTATGCCCGATTAAAAGACAACCCCCACATTGGCGAACTCGAAGTCTCCTTTTTCCGCCCGTTTTACGGCGATTATCGGATTATTGAACTTGCCCCTGATTACAGCCATGCCGTCATTACCAGCTCCACAAAAAACTATTTTTGGATTCTGGCCCGAACCTCAAAAATGTCTCCCGAGCTCCAACAACAATTGATTGCAAAAGCAAAAGCTTGGGGTTTCAATATCGAAAAACTGGAATTTCCCAAACAAAAATAGCGTATTGCTGTTTCGCAAAAAGCACCAATGCTTAAAAAAGAATAAACAAATTTTTGCCCTTCCGCGATTGGCAAACTCAGGCATTGAACCCAATCCCATAATCCACACCCGTCAATATCAATCTGCACTCTTTTGCCAAAGCCAATAAGACACCACGCATTCCTTCAATATCCAACCGGATTCTCTTCCTGATTTGCCGCCTTTTTCTATAATTTTTAGGTTAAAATTCGGGCATAAGCTAATAAATCGTTTACATTATGTCTGTTGCTTATAATTCTTAAAAAAATACATCTATAACTCGTCTATTTCAGGAGTAATGAATTTCATGTCGAATGATCCAAAGAACAACAAACAGAATGGCATTTCTGTTGAAGATATGTACCAACAACGATTGAAAAAAATTGACGCCCTTCGCGCAGAAGGCAAAAATCTATACGGCCAGCGCGTTGAAAACTTGACCGCCATTAAAGAAATAAAAGAAAAATTCGCCGAATTACCCGAAGACAGCGAAGAAAAATTAACCTTCACCACCGCAGGACGCCTCATGGCACGCCGCGTAATGGGCAAATCAGCCTTCGCCAATATCAAAGACCAAAAAGGGAATCTGCAACTATATATGCAGCGCGATGAAATTGGACGAGATAACTATATGGCCTTCAAAGCCCTCGATATCGGCGATATCATTTCCGTTACCGGCTACGCCTTCAAAACCCAAACCGGCGAAATCAGCCTCCGGACCCTAAAATACGACCTCCTTTCTAAAGCCGTTCGCCCCATGCCCGAAAAATTTCACGGCCTCACCGATACAGAACAACGCTATCGCCAGCGCTATATCGATCTCATTAGCAATGACGATGTCCGCCGTACTTTCGAACTGCGCTCAAAAGTGATCCACGAAGTCCGCAACTTTCTAAATAATCGCGGTTTTATGGAAGTGGAAACCCCCATGATGCAGACCCTCGCCGGCGGTGCAGCAGCACGCCCCTTCAAAACACACTACAACGCTTTAGATACCACCATGTATCTCCGTATCGCACCAGAGCTTTTCCTGAAACGCCTGATCGTGGGCGGCTTCGAGAAAGTCTATGAAATTGGCCGCAACTTCCGAAATGAGGGCATGGACCGTAAACACAACCCCGAATTTACCGCCATCGAGCTCTATGAAGCATACTCCGATTGCCGCGGCATGATGGAACTTATTGAAGAAATGGTAACCACCATCGCCGAAAAAACAGTCGGCACTTTGGAACTCAAAGCGGCAAACGGTAATACCGTCAACCTGACAAGACCATGGCGCGTAGCTCCCTACCAGGATTTAATCAAAGAAAAAATGGGCTGCGATTGGTATGATTTAACCCCAGAACAACAACGTGAAAAGGCACGCGCCATAGACTTGCGCATTCCCGATGAAATGGATAGCCTTCATATCACCCACGAAATATACGAAAAGACCATCGAAGACACCCTGATTCAACCCACTTTTGTAACAAGACTGCCCGCCTTCCTGGTTCCACTCGCCAAGCGCTGTACCGACAATCCAGAACTCGTGGATGTCTACGAGCTCGAAATCAACGGACAAGAAATTTCTCCGGGATACAGCGAACTCAATGATCCGGAAGAGCAGCGTTCCCGCTTTGACACACAGTTGGTAGGAAACAGTGAACAGGACGGCGAAGTAGACCGCATTGATGAAGACTTCTTAACCGCACTAGAATATGGCATGCCACCAACCGGCGGCTTAGGCATGGGCATCGACCGCCTGATTATGCTGATCTCCGGTGCGGAATCCATCCGCGATGTCATTCTCTTTCCACAAATGCGCCCCCAAAAATAAACCATAAAAAAATGCCAAAATTCATTATACAAGACGGATATCGACATATTGGAGAGTTCTCCATTCCCGAGGGGAAAACCACCATCGGGCGAGGAGATACGGCCACCTTTCGCCTCAAGCAGGACAAAGGGATTTCCAGACTTCACTGTCAGGTCATGCGCACGAAAGACAAAGTCACCATTGAGGATCTCAACAGCCGCAATGGCACATTTGTTAATTCAATGCCCATCCACGTACCTATTGAATTACGACATTTAGACACCGTCCAAATAAATAACATCCTACTGAGTTATAGTGAAGATGACGATAAAAATGAAAACACAAATCATGATATGGCTCCCCAAAAAAGCGAAAAAGACAATATCGATTTTCTTGTTTCTATTGTCGAAAAGCTAAAAAATAATATCAGTAAAGTCGTTCGCGGCAAAGATGATGTTATTACAAAGGTGCTGATTGCTTTCCTCTGTGATGGTCATGTCTTACTCGAAGACGTGCCGGGTGTCGGAAAAACCAAACTTGCGCGCACCTTGGCGCGCTCGCTCCGCACCGTTTTTAAACGCATTCAATTTACGCCGGATATGCTTCCGAATGACATCACCGGCGTCAGTATCTTCAATGAGGCCATTCATGGTTTTTCCTTTATTCCAGGTCCTATTTTTGGAAATGTTATTCTGGCTGATGAAATCAACCGCGGAACACCAAGAGTACAATCCAGCCTTCTTGAAAGCATGGCGGAAGGAAAAGTAACGGTCGACAGCGTCTCGCACATTTTGAATAAGCCATTCTTTGTTATTGCCACCCAAAACCCCGCCGATTTTCACGGCACATATCCATTACCAGAAGCCCAACTAGATCGTTTTCTCATGAAGCTGAATATGGGATACCCCGATGAAGACGCCGAAATCGATATCCTCAATAACCAAATGACAGAAGATCCAATTAACCACATCGAACGCGTTACCAACAGCAACGAAATTCTGCTCTGCCAAAACATCGTACGCAACATTCACGTATCACCGCAAGTCAAAAATTATATCGTAACCCTCGTTCGCGAGACACGCAAACATCCAGCATTTATCTACGGCGCAAGCCCGCGGGCCTCTCTTGCCTTAATGCGGGCAAGTCAGTGCCAGGCGGCAATGAACGGCCGCGATCACGTGCTGCCACGCGATGCGCGCGATTTAGCGGTTGATGTGCTATCCCATCGTCTTCCCCTGCGTTTGCAGGCGCGTGCAGAATGGAATAATTCCACCAACGTATTACAAAGCATTATTGAGCATCTTCCCATGGAACGCTGGGAAAAAATAAAATAACAACAGGATTCTATGTCTGCAACGCGTTACATATGGCCCACTTCACGCGGGTGGATTATTGGTATTGGCTCCCTTGTCTGGGGACTTATTTCAATAGTAAACCAGACTTTATTTTCTTATATTCTGGCTTCCTTTGGTTTAGCTCTTACCATAATCAGTTTTATCGCTGCTTTTCTATCATTGCGCGGAATCAGAATTTGCCGCGCGCCGTCCGATGACGCCAGCGTTGGACAGATTGTATCCATCCCATTGGAAATCACGAATGAGAAACACCGCCATCGGCAGAATATGTCGATTCAGGAAGATCTCGGATGCACACCGGAAAAAACGACAATGACGATCATTCCGTCTTTAAAATCCGGCGAAAGCATTATTTTAGAGCGCAAAGTGCCTGCGGTTCGCCGCGGGGAATTTCAGCTTCAAAATCTTATTTTGCGCGGCGGAGATCCAGCGGGATTATTTTATCGCGAGCGCTCATTCAATTTGCCCAATACCCTCACCATTTATCCGTCTTACGTCTATCTCCAAGATCTTTTTCTAAATCATTTTGAGACCATACCCGCCATTACCGGACAGCCCATCAGCATTACCGGAAATAGCCAAGATTTTTTTGGTGTCCGTGAATATAACAATAGTGACGGTATGCGTCATATACACTGGCGTAGCAGTGCGCGCTACGGAAAACTAATGGTAAAAGACTTTGAACACAATGCCATTAGTTCAGTCGCCATTCTTTTAGATGCGCAGGATTATTTTGTCTCCGATGATCGGATGATTTCAAATCTAGAATATCTTATTCAAACGGCAGCGAGTATTACTCACTACTGTTCTGGAATGTACTGCTCTCTTTCTCTTGCGGCCGGTGGGAAAAATCCGGTTATCATTGAGCCGAATATTGCGTCCATGGTTCAAGCGCAAATCATGTACCAGCTCGCCATTCTGAAACCCGGAAAGGTCTCTCTGAACAGCGTGATTAATGACCTAATTCCTAAATTACCACAAAATTCAGTATTATTCTGTCTGAGCATGAATGACTCAAAGATTCTGCGGAACACGCTGGAAAGCTGCGCTTTGAGTAATATGAATGTACGCTGGTGCTGCGCCACAAAAGATCAATTTACCATTTCATCAGACTTATCCTCAAAAGCCAAAACGAAAAGGCACTCCGAAACGACTTCCAAGGGCTTTTTGCGCATCTTTCAAGTCACTCCAGAAATGAGTATCGAACACGCGCTTAATATTCTTTATCTCGATGAAAACAATACCGCTGTTCAAAATTAACAAATCTTTAAATATCTATGCCGAATTTTTATGCCCGATGAATCAAAAATCTTAGCCAACCTGACCCCCGAACAATATCAAGCCGTAACCCATCGCGATGGGCCAATGCTGGTCATTGCTGGCGCGGGTTCCGGAAAAACCCGCGTTGTCACCCGACGCATCGCGTGGCTTATATCCCGCGGTATTTGGCCCTCCCAAATTCTGGCCATGACCTTTACCAATAAAGCGGCCCGCGAAATGGTGGAACGCGTAACACAATTAACCGGCACCGAAAGCCGCTGTATCGGCACTTTCCACAGCATCTGTGCCCGCTTTCTCCGCTATGATATTGACAAGATGAACTGCGGACGCAATGCCAATTTCACGATCCTCGACAGCGGCGAACAACTCAGCATTATAAAAAAAGCCTTCAAGGACTTCTGTATTGAAAAATCATCTTATTTAAAACCAAAACTAATCCACAGTATTATCGGCACGGCAAAAAATACCAGCGAGCCGATCGAAGATATCGTATTTAAAAAAATGGACTCCGCTGAATTTGCCGATATTATAGAAAAAATCGCGGACTATTATGAAACAGAAATGCAAAAGCTCAACGCGATGGACTTTGATGACCTTCTTCGCCTCGTCGTCAAAATGCTGAAAGAGCACCCTGAAATCAAAGAAATGTACAACAATCGCTATCGTTATATTCTGATTGACGAATATCAGGACACCAACCATATCCAATATGAGCTCATGCAGCTGCTCTTAAATGAACGCCAAAATATCCACGTCACCGGTGATCCCGATCAGTGTATCTACTCGTGGCGAAATGCCGATTATCACAATATTATGGATTTTGAAAAAGACTTTCCAAAAGCAAAAGTCATTCGCTTAGAACAAAATTACCGCTCCACAAAAATGATTCTCCAAACCGCAAATAAGATCATTATTAATAACGCAGTTCGCTACGACAAAACGCTGTTTACGGACAACGATGTCGGCTGCCCAGTCTACGTTGTTGCTACCGATAATGACAAAGCCGAAGCAGAATTTGTCTGCCAAAAAGTTCAAGAATGGCAGGATGCGGGAAAAGCTCTCAATGAGATTGCAGTCTTTTATCGCACCAATGCCCAATCCCGTGTACTCGAAGACGCGATGATTCTCCATTCTATTCCATATCGTCTTTTTGGGGGGCTGCGTTTTTATGACCGCAAAGAAATCAAGGACCTCCTCGCTTTTCTATGTATTAAAATGAATCCGGCAGATGAATTTTCTCTCACTCGGATTATAAAATTTTCCGATCATAAAATAGGCAACCGAACATTCCTTAAATTTAAAGCAGCAGCCGATCAGCATCAAATGCCGATCTTTTCCTATCTTTGCAGCGATGAATTTACCCAGGATTTCTGCACAAAAAAGACGACGACCGCCCGAAAATATAAAGACTTTGCAAACTGGTGCCGAAAACTTCATGATATTCCAAATACACCACTGACCAATGCCTTCGATAGTGTATGGAAATTTTCCAACATTGAAGAGGCTCTCCAACAGGATGACACCATTATAAATATGGAAGAACGACTTGAAAATCTTCAGACACTGGCCGGAAAAGCGCAAGAATTTGAAGAAGCCTACCCCGATGCTGATCTCACGGAGTTCCTTCAGGAAGTAGCCCTCGTCGCAAATATTGACAATCATAATCCAAACGAGGAAAGCATCTCTATCATGACTCTCCATAGCGCGAAAGGGCTCGAATTTCCACTCGTTTTTATTACCGGCGTTGAAAAAAATCTTCTTCCACATCTGAATAGCGAGAACGACGACGACGGCATCGAAGAAGAACGACGGCTTTTCTTTGTGGGAATTACCCGCGCACGCGAAAATCTTTTCATCAGCTACGCAAAAAAACGCTATCTTTACGGTCATGCGGAAGCCAGCCTCCCGAGTGAATTTATTTATGAATTACCGCAAGATCTCATTCAATATATAAACTATAAAGGAAGTTATTTTCCAAAAACTTCCCGTAAAAAATATTATTAACCGAAGGTGTCTTTATGACTACAGATTCAATCAAATTATCCTCCCAAACGCTTATTGCTGCTGTTCGCAGTCACCAATCTCTTGAAACAGCCATCCAATCCCCAATAAAAACGATCTTTTTATTAGCTGGAAATATTGAAACACTCGCCGATGAATGTACGCTTTTACGAGACAGCGGGAAACAGATTTTTCTGCATCTTGATTTGATAGAAGGCCTCAAGGGCGATACCGCCGGTATTCGCTTTATTGCAAAACATATCCGACCGCACGGCGTAATCAGCACAAAATCCGCCTGCCTTCGCATTGCGAAAAGCCTTAACCTGCTCACCATTCTCCGCGTGTTTTTACTGGATTCTCTTGCGTTAGAAACCGGCACCCAGCATATCCGCGCCGCCCAGCCAGATTTTGTAGAAATCATGCCCGGCGTGGCCCCCACTATTATCTCACTCGCAGTAAAACACTTCGCACTGCCCATCATCGCCGGTGGACTCATTCATACAAGCATTGAAGCCGAACGAGTCCTGGAAGCCGGCGCCGCCGCCGTTTCCACTAGCAGCACGGATCTATGGAATGTCGTCCCTAGATAACCGAATGTATATCTGCACACTACAAGAAATCATGAAAAAAATCAGGCGGATAGCCCGCCTTCGGTTCGCGACAATATCGGGTTTGATATCAAACCTCGCCGTTTCTAATCAAATAAAACGTGGTGAAATTATTTTTTGAAGGAAAGTTTCAAAAAAAAACATTCTCCTAAAACATACTACATAATTTCATGGCGGGCGAGACGTAAATCATAACGATAAAAACGCAAATAAAGAGGCTCGCAAACAGACACGGAATGATAAATTTTTATATTCGAATCTGCATATTTGTAAGATGCATTTTGCCAAATTCCATTCGCATCAAGATATTTTACACCACAATTTTCCCCCCATTCTTCAGGAATACATAATTCAACAAATTCAAAATTGTCCGGACAAAGATTGATCAGCGTAACAACGCCTAAAAAATCCTTCTTAAATTTTTCCAGCGGGCGATTGAAAACACAGAATATTTTTGCCTGTTCTTTAACATAAACGATGTCCTTTGCCCCTAGCCAAACAACGAGCTCCTGAAGGAGTCTTTGTCTTCTATAATTAAATAAGGATGATGACATGTTATTCTTTACAGTCATTGCCATTACCACAACACGCCCCCCGCGCGAATTTTCATAACGCGTCATCCCCACGCCAAAATTCTCCCGTCTAAAAGTCTGCAAATCCGTAATAATTTCACAGCTTGAATTCAGGGGCTTTAACTGAAACAATTTTCCATTGCCAAAAGGAGAGTACCCAAAACAGCCAGCCATCAGCTTGCCTGTATTTCCATGCACGAACTTATCCCGTATTTTTTCATGCCTAGAAATATCTTTTGTTACGCTGCTATCATATTGGGATTGGACCATTACACCAATGTCGTCACCAAAACCACGATCACAAAATATTTTTGCCGCTTCGGCATCAAGAAGCAACCCTTTTGTTAAAAGCGTTTTTATTTGTTTATCACTGAGAGCATTCGGCACAGTCCCAGAAATCACATTTACTTGAGCCTCTTTTGTCGTATAGGGTATGCCAAAATGAGCAAAAACCCGAACCCAATCATTGGCCCAGTTGTTATTATCAACATTTCGCCAAAAACCAAGCGGATCATAAATCATTCCACAACCGGACACAACGCACTTTTTTGCGATCTCCTAAATTGCATTAAAACGCTTTCGTTCCAGCATAAACATCTCGTAATAGCCCTTTTCCTCATTGGGGGCATCCAAATCTTGCCTTACCTGAAAGGTAGAGCCATCAAAAGCATACGAATAGGCCGTTGCCATCAGGCTTTTCATCTTTCCGGCAGACATAAAAAAACGAGTATGAGGAAACGTATCAGACTCATGATAAAGCGTGAAATTTTCCGGCAAATGCTGCTTACTGTATAACGCATGAAAAATATTTTGAGGCATATTCGAAACATCATCACTGGAATACGACGTCCCATAAAGACGGACAAAGGGCTTCT
>Ga0172377_10002928_pt1 | contig 17495 bp, 16 predicted proteins | sample Pumphouse3metaG_FD_119749 | JGI IMG/M metagenome (GOLD analysis project Ga0172377, IMG submission 119749) | Leachate microbial communities from a municipal landfill in Southern Ontario, Canada - Pumphouse #3 metaG | ecosystem: Engineered > Solid waste > Landfill > Unclassified | place: Canada...
ACCCCTTCCGCATAGTCCCTCAATTACTAACACGAAGGGGTTTGAGCTTGAACAAAAAATACATGCCGCTCGAGAAGCAGCTGCCGCAAGCAATTGGGACTCAATAATCGATACATTGAGTAACGATTATGCTTCGAATAGAAATAAAGATATCGGAGACTTGCTTATACAGGCTTGGCTCGGAAAAAAGAATCCGATTATGGCTTATGAATTAGTAGAAACTCTTGATTTAGACCCCGAGATTCTGTCTGATTCGATGAAAGATCTGCTTTATAAAGTTGCCACAGCCCTTGAAAACGATAAGAAATACAAAGAAGCTTTAAAAATGTATGATTTTATTTGTAATGTTGATATTAATTACAAAGACGCATTTGACAGATCAGACAAGTTATATGCGAAACTAAAATAAGAACGAAACCCAAAATAAAATCGGAAAACATAAATTAGTTTTCCGATTTATTTTTTAATCTCTTGTTAGGCTCTTATGTCTTATGCTTTTTCTTCTTCTTCTGTATTTTTTTCTTCGCTTGCATCTTCAACATCTTGAAGCTCGGGTGTGTCATCTTCCGGCTTAGCTATTCTTCTTTCTCTTTCGAGTATAAAACTGTTAAGAGATTTTTCCATGCTGCTGACCGATGCTAAAACTTTGTCCAGACCGCTTGTGTTGCCGGTGCTTTTGGCCAGCGCAACACCTTCTTGAATTTGGGCAATTTCTTCTTTAAAACTTATTACTTTGTTCCTCAGGCCCATTGTCATTTCATTCATGGTGTCAGCAAGGTCTTTAAGTTCATCTTTGGGGCGCAGTTTGATAAAATGAGTCAGATCGCCATCACCAATGTTGCGTGCTACACGTTCCATTCGGTACACCGGCCCCGCTATGGTATGCGTCACAAATATACATATAAAAGCGACAATAAATATACTTATCAGCTCTGCAATAATTACCCCGGGCAGTAGTGCTTGTCCTAATTGTTTGCTGTCTACGGGCAACTTAGCTTCATCGACAAGACTGTTCTCGAGTTTTATAACTGAAAATCCATAAACTAAAGCGCCAACTATATTGGCCACAATTATGACTATCAGAATAAAAATTGCGGTCAAACGACTCTGAAAGCCCGGTTTGATGAAATAATTCGTTCGGCGGTGGACCTGCGACATTGTTATCCTCCTGAATACTTTACTTTAAATCTATCACAGCTCTTGTTCTGTTTCAATCTGTTCTTGAATATTTTCGTCCATTTCATAAGAACTTTCTGAAGCATTTTCTTCAAAATATTCTGCTACTGCGTTCGATTCATCTGAAAGCTCTTCTAATTCATTTGTTTCAGAAACCAGATCAAGATATTGAGATTCTGTCATTGATTCATCAGGCATAATGTCCTCTGCATCATGCCAACTTTGAATCGCAAATTCTGAGCAGTCTGAAAAGTCTTCTTCAAGCATATTGGAATAATCAATTCTGTCTTCTTCAGCTAATACGGTTCTTCGAGTATCTAGAGGTTCAGAGATCCCGGTTGGAGTTCCAACCAAAAGATCAACGTCATCCCCGCTTAAAAACAGTTCTGAACCGGCAGCTGCCGCCATAGCAATAAAAGGAACTATGCAAAAAACTGAAGCTAATAATAATTTAATCATCATAATACTTCTAAATATCGGCAACAAAGTGCAATTTATTAGTTCTGAATTTCTATGTGAACTCTATAATTGCCCCCGCTCTCTGATTCGCTGATATTAACTAAGTTTCCTAATTCTTTGGCTTTAATTATTACAGCTTCTTTATAAATCTCTTTTAAGGCATTGTTAATTATTTTTTTGCTTTCAATAGCAACTTTTGTAATGCGTTTGGCATATTCTTTACCTAAATTACGACTAATATCAACCGGAAGGGGCACTTCGCTTTTAATACAATTGCTGATGATGCTTTCAAGCATTTTGTCTGAATTAGAGTCGTCTACTAAATAAATTTCATGATTTTTAGGAAGGTTTAAGGATACATTCAATTGCATTGTATCTAAATTAAAAGTTGCGGTGTCACCTAAATAATCTGATGTTTCAAGTCCTTTTTCTGTTTCTTTGAAACCTTTGCTTAATAGCTTGCTTTTAAGCATTTCAAGCATAGTGTCTTTGGGTAATATTTCTAAAAGAGTAAAATCAATTTTATATGATTTAATCTTTTCTCTGAAACTTTCTGAAAGAGCTATATTTATAGGAACTGAAATTCTGTAAGAATGGCTCATTTTAACTTACTCCATTATTGCGTTGAAAATTTCTGTCGCAGAATCACGTGTTTGGCGTGCAAATTCTAGGTTATTTATAAAATGATTGTAAAGCTCAATTATTTTATTACTTGCAATTATGCTGTCCAAATATTTTTCGTCTTCATAGCCCACCGGGCACTCTTCTTTCCAACCTGTTAAAGCTTTGTTAAAAAGATTATACACTTCTTTTACATTTTTTTCGACCCTACTGTTATTTTCATATGAAGAGGAGAGACTTTCAGATGCATCAGCTAAATATGCCGCTAATTTTTCTATTAAGAGTTCGCGCAAGGGAAACTCATTTTCTTTGTAATTTTCTAATAAATAAGCCCATTTGGGAATAACAGAGCCCCAATTTGAAGCCTTTGTTATATAAACAGCCTTTATTAGCCAATTAGCATTGTTTTTGACTATCCAAGGAAAATGATATATTTCGAAATTTTTTAAACATATGCTTATGAAAAGTGAGTCAGAAACTGTTGCTATTAAATGCTGGCCGGGAAATATTTTATAAGTCTGAACTTCATTCTCAAGCATCTTTTCATAAAGTCTTTCAGCGGAGCGATGCGTAAAAGTGAAGTCTAAGTCATCCCATATCTCTTTGTCTGCAAGAGTATAGCTTTTTATGGTTCCGTTCTTTTCTGTTAAAAATTTTTTGTTGAGAAATAATTTACCTAAATAGGCTTTGACAGAGCTGCTTATTAAGTTCTGCCATTTTTCGGCAAATTCAGATGAAAACTCTATGTATTGCGGGAAACGTTTTATGTATTTTTTTTCGGGATGCACAAAATACTCTCTTTGAAGAAGAGATTTGGTATATTCAAATAATACATCTTCGGGATAGACAGATATTTTCATTGGTTCAATAATATTTTCCCTGATTTTACTTCGTTTTCTTCAGAAATCAAAATTCCCTCTGAGTTGTTTTTTAGCTCGGGATGATTGTCTAAACATATCGCTTTTATACTTCCGTCTTTTACACGGTTGACCAAATCTTTGCCAAACATTTTTTCAGCTTCTTTCAAAACTGTTTTGAGCATATTGCCGGATCTAATTTCCTCATTCAGCTCTATCGTTGAAAGAGAAGTATCTATGACTTCCACAACTATTCTTGTCTCACCGGTTGTTTGATTAAATTCAAGATCGAGCAAAATTTTCATTATAATATTTTCCCTTCGGTAGGAGTTCCGTTAAAAGATATTTCAGAGTCCTTAAAAGTTATTTCAAATTCGATGATTCCTTTAGGCCAAGGAGTAAGAAGTTTTGAGTATCTGTCGGTGATAAACTTTGCTACTTGATTGTCAGAACCTATCCATCTGCGAGATGCGGATTTTAAAGATTTTATATAAGGACCGGCAATTACAAGATCGCATAGTTCGGCTGTTTTGATTTTTTCACTGTCTTTTTCAACTTCTCTCCAATTATAACCTGTAAACAGAATAATTCCGTAATTAGTTATTTTTTCTTTTAATTTTTCAAGTAATATTCCAAGTGGTTTTGCTTGATCTAATGGCTCGCCGCCCAGAATTGTAAGACCTTCCGTTTCCGGATTTTTCATCTTCGCCGATAAAATTGATGTGTAAAGTTTAGCGATTTCTACTTCATTGCCATCATCAAAGTTTTGCATATGTGGATTACAGCACTCTTCACATAGAATAGAGCAGCCCTGAAGCCAAACGGCTGATCTTATGAACGGCCCCTCAACTTTTGTTTCTTCTATAAAATTATTGATTTTCAAATTTACTGAATTCATTTCTTACCATCTTTTCAATCATCCTGTTAACAAGTTTTCCAAGCTCTTGTTCCTGATTTTCCTGTGATAGTTTGGCAAAATCATCATCTTGCGGAAATATAAATTTAATGAAGTTCGAGCTCTTAATGTGTCGTGGCCCAAAAATGCACAATTGCGCTTCTTTTCTTAATATTTCTTCAGGGATTTCATCGCTTTTTTGGATAATCATGCTAACTCTGTTAGCCATTGATTTTGCCAACAAAAAATGGTTGAAAAAGCCGGCAGCTTCATTTATTGATGTGGGTGTGTAACCGTTTAATAACACGGTTACTTTTACCATGTCTTTTGCATAAACCTCAATTATTTTGCTCGCAAAACTAAATATGCATGCAAATAAAATACCCAGATTTTTTTCATGTTCAAAAAATTCTGTCATTGAAATTTGAATCAGAAAATCACGTCTGATTCTGAATATTGAACCGGTATCCCTTTTAAAGTAGAGCAACCTGTTTTCGATTAATTTGTAGTCAAACAGATCAAAGTCCATGGTTTCATCTATATAAGCAAGCTCTGAAGTTAACATAGAAGAAATGGTGCCTTTGTTTGTTAACTCATCATAGCCACCGATCGGCAGTGTTTGCGGCTCTCCGTATTTAGTCACTACCCAGGAGCTCTCTTCTTGCAAAGTAAAAGTACCTCTTAACCAAAAACTCATGGTTTTTATGGCACTGCTCATTTTTCTGTAAAATAAGCGGTCTGATGATTTTTCAAATAGCTTTGGATGGCTTATTTCAAAAATATCTTCTTCTTTGAATGTTATTTTTGATTCAATAAATTCATTTTCCGCGTTAATGTAAATTTCTTTTAAAATAATATCAGGGTCAAATAATGTTTCATTTTTGTCTTCAAATTTGCCTGAAGAAATTTCAAAAGCCTTGTTAACTTCGCTTTCTAAAAACATAACTTTGTTGTGTCTGAAATCGGGGAGTCTAAAAAGAATCTGTTCAAAAATACTTATAAAACAATCGTATTTATTGGCAGATTCGCTGAAAACAAAGAGATTGAAAAGTTTTTCTGCTCCTGCCGATTCTAAAATTCGGTTTATATAGTTTTCTTCTTCTGTGAATGAAACTTTATTAGGCAGGGCTCTGCCGATTTTTAACGGCATTAATCGGTTCATTAAAGATGCTAAAAAGCCGGGAGGAATTGAACATCTGCCGTTAGAAACCAATTTTTTCCAGAAGTCTTTTATTTGTGGTTCTAATGAGTCAAACCCGGATTTTTTTATGGAAAAATCATACCAGAAATATATTTTTTCAAAATCCCAAAAATCCATTATGCCAGATTAGCCAGCCTTTCTTCAATGTAATCTTTGATCTTTTTTATGTCAGAAAAATTGTTCCCGCAATAACACAGCAATTTAAGTTCATTTGCCGTAACTTTTCCCCCGTTAAATATGAAGGCCTGCGTCAGAATGAGCTTATAAAGCTTGATTAGCTTTCTGTCCGTAATCTCAACTTTTAGCTCCTCGGATAAAACGTAAATCAATGCCTTAAAGGCGGTAGTCATCTCAGGTGAACCCATTAACTCGTGATCTTCGCGCTTAATCGCATTTGGCAACACTGTCGAGACGATGTAGTCATGTAAGACTATAAAGTCATTTAATGTGCAATCGGACTTCCAAGGCTTTTCTCGATTAAATGCCCTTTGTTCGTGAGTTATACCTGATCTTATCAGTTCGCTGAAGCAACTGTCTTTAACAGAAAGGGTTTCGGCTTTTATTATAAATCTGTCTTTTAAAGCGTCAAACTCGCCAAAATCAGGAATCTCATTGCTCGCCGCAAACATGCAAATCAACGGCACGGGAATCGGTTTGCCTTCCTGATAATATTTTCTTTCGTTAATGATGGTCAAAAGAACGTTTAAAATTGCGGAATTTGCCTTAAATATTTCATCTAAAAATGCGATTTTTGCGGTGGGAAGATGCCCTTCGATTTTTCTTGAATAACGACCCGATTTGAGTTCTTGAATATCAACCGGACCCATAATTTCGCTTGGCTCGGTAAATTTGGTGAGCATGTATTCAAAATAGTCATCTTCATGTAACCCCAACCCCTGACAGAATACAGATACCAACAAAGATTTTGCTGTTCCGGGGCGCCCAACGAATAACATCGGTTCTTGTGCGGTTACTGCTGTTATCATCAATTTTAGAAGTTCTGTTCTTTTTAGAAAAAAACCGTCTAACCTGCTGAAATAATCAGCTACCTTTTCGCGAGATTCGTTGATTAGATTTATGTCAGTCACTGTTTTTGGTCCTCAATTCTTTAAATATTCTTTTCCATTCATTAAATTCTTTTGTTTTACCTCTGGAAAGGCCGGTAGCATGCTGAATCCAAAATACTTTACGCTTTTCGATTGTTTTATGTAGCTCAAGCTTTTCAGGCACAAGATCAGCTAAAATTCCGATCTGAATAAAACTTAAAATAGTCATACATTTTGCAAATATTTCTTTGTCAGCTTTTTCTGCTGCGACTTTCAACCACTTAATAGCTCTTTGGCTGAGACTGTCAAGTTGAAATCTTCTTCCGGGAGAATTTGTCAAAAGTAAGCACATTATTATCCATTCCGCCGAACTTTCAAAGTCTTCCCAACCCTTCGGCGGTAAAGGAATTCTGTTGATAATAATGTTGAATAATCGCTGTTCATCTATGGGAATATTGAAAGACAAGCATAAACGAAACATGTCGCAATACATTGTAAGTTTATAAATATCCCATTTTTCAGCATTATTGCTTCTTACTTCAAGAGTTTCTACGTAGTCGGATAAGGCAGGGTGGGGCCCATATTGAGCTGCTATTAAAAGTAATAATCGCTGTGCTTTTGCTTTAAATCTAAAATCTTGAGTGTTTTTTGCTTTTTTAAAATATAACATCCAGTCATTTTCACCATCGGCAAAACGTTTGTAAATAAGGTCGGCAAGCTCTTTACCGTCGGTTCTTCCTCCTAACCCGACAAGGTCTTCGGGTGCCAGCCATTTATTGATTTTGAAAATTCCGTTTGCTATAGTTTGTTCTTCTTTTATATCAAAATAAAAGGGAGGTTTATACATAATGCCTGTAAAAAAGTCTTTAAGCGGCGTTTCTCGTATTTTTTTCATCGTGAAAAGACTTGCCCAGCGATGAACTTCATAAGGTTCATTTTTATTTATTGCCAGATTTCTCCATCGTCTTAAATAATCGCAAAATATCATCGGAACCTTATAGTCGGTGGGGCTGATCGGTATTTCTTTCGCGTAGCTTCCATAACCGCTCACTTGCTTGAAAAGAGGTACATTTTCATCTTCGCCTATCGGACCGACCAAAATATCTGCTGTTTTGATGTCAAGATGTGTTGCAAGCATAGCTCTCAGTTGTAGGCGAATTGCCTGCAACACGGCAGAATTAGGGCACCCGCCTACATTTAGCAAGTATCCTCTCATATTGCTTTTTATGCGCGGAAGATCCTTTTTTGACAGTAGCTCGACTCTGTTTTCTGTGTTTGCCCCCATTGTTGAAGCACTGCGCGCTTCGTTAAACTCAAAAAAGTTACGTTTTTCAACAGAAAATCCTGTCTTCATGCCCTCTATAGCTTGATTAAAAATGTCTTCATCGTTAAACTTAGCCCCGTATGCCAAAAGAAGAGAGTAATATAGCTCGGCCGTGTGATTTTTGTCTCTTATTGCCGCAAGAAGCTTACCTCTTTTTATTTCTGTTAATTCGTTTTCGTTGAAAATTTTTAGTTCCTGAGAGGATTCACAAAATGTTTTTACAATATTGAATATGCCTTCAATGTCTTTGCTCAGTATTGCGCCGTTAAGTGCAGAAGCGGCTGCTGAAATAGGCATTCGCATTAATTTAACTATTTCTGCGCGTTCTTGCCATAAATTTGAATCAAATGGGTTTTCTATAAGTCCTTTATCAATTTTTGCAAGCTTGATTGACAAAGTATTGATATCTTCTTCTGATACTGAATCATCGTTTGTTAAATTTAATGAAACGGATATGAAGCTGTTTGCCTGTTTAACGACTTTTCCTATTCCGCTTAAAACATCGTTGTCGTCTGAAACAGCAGTTATTTTTGAAGGTTTTTTAGAGGGTTTTTCTGCAATTTCAATCTCAACTACCTGTTTTTTTTTTTTTAATTCCGCAAAATCGTAATTCCAGGTCGGTTTGATCGATTCGCTTTCTTCAACGGCTTTTTCGAGTTCCAATATTATTAGATCTTCAATTGAAATTCTGTCGGTGTGTTTTAAAATAACAATATTTAAACCGTTTTCTGTCGCTTCGAGGCAAAGGCGATCGTCTCTGTGGCTTTCTGCCATTTTATGCAGTTTTTCCGATGATAGCTTCGGAGCAGGAACTTTTGTGACCGGCGAATAAACAAACCTGTCCAGTTCATAAAATGCTTCAAAAGCATCGTTTAAAGATGTGGTTATGTCTCTGGAGACTTCGGTGTTTCTTGCTTCGATGTATATTGTTTCGTTTGAAAGATACCAAGCGGCAAAGTTTTGAAAAAACTCTGTCGATTGATTGGATATTATTTTTTTAAGTCTCTCTTTGTCTGATGCTTTCCAGAATATTGGAGGATTTTGAATGTCTGTGTTTCTTAAAGACGGCTTAATTATAATTTTATTATCTGCGGAGGCTTGCTTGAATTCGGGACATTGCAGTTCTACAGATATCAGGTTATCGCCTTCGCTCCAAACGGGCTTAATTATGAGCAGATTACTCTCGGGCTGAATTAAAACTATGGCGCCATCTTTCAAAACCAGTTTGTTATAGCTGCCATTTTCGTCAAAATTTCTCAATTTTACCTGTGAAGAAATATATAGACCGGAATGCCCCTTAGCTTTGTTGAACCAACCCGCGTTACCCTTGCTTAGATTGTGTAAAACCCATAAAGATGGGTTTGTGATTTTTAACATGTAATAAGGCTTTTGCTGAGGTGAATAGACGGCAAACTGAATTGAGCCCTGTTGAAGAACAAAATGATTTCTTACTATGTCAAAAAACAAATTTCTGTCAGCCGTTAATATTATAATTTCATCGCTTATTTTTGCTTTTGAGTCAATTTTAATCACAGACTTTTTTAAGATTTCTGTCCAAGAGATTTCTTTTAGGGAGGAGGCCGGTACGCCTTTTGTCCAGAGTTTTTCAGGGACTTCAACGGAATAGCCTTTTACCATTTTTCCGAGTTGGCTCATTATCGAGTTTTCAATGGGGATTTCCCACCATATGCTCCAGGGCGCTTCTGTCTCTTGAACAAAACGACCCTTAAGCCTTTCGGCCGAAGACATGTATTGAGCCGTAAGTATGTCTTCGGGCGTTATCAGTTTGAAATAGTCGCTTTGGCTGTCTAATTGCATTTTATGGTATCTCTCAAAAGTTTATCTATTTCTTCGCCTGTTAAAGTTCTTTTTTCTATTAGCAAAGAAACAAGTTTTTCTAAACTTTCCTTATTGTCGCACAAAAATTTGTGTATGTCTTTATATACTTCACTAATTATCGAATTTACATAGGGTGAAAGCTGGTTTATAAAATACGGGTTGACGGTCTGCCCATCATTTGTAAAATTTCGCGGAAGCCCGGTCATGCCATATAAAGATGCCATATCGGTGGCTATATCGGTGGCTATTTTAAGATCTTGCGCGCCTCCGGTTGAGACTTCTTCAAGAAGAACCTTCTCGGCAGTGTATCCACCTAAGCAAATTCCGATTTCTGCTTTAAGATTGTTTTCTGTGTATAGGTGGCTTTTAATTAACTTCGATTCAACCATTCCGAGGGAATCGTTGACGCCGCTTTCAATAGTCATTCTGGTTATTTCTTTTTGTCTGCGGTATCTGTAAAAGGCCATTGTGTGACCGGCCTCGTGAGTTGCCACAACTCTTGTTTCTGCTTCCGATAAAACAGTCTTTTCGGCCATGCTGTCGAGCCATTGATCAAATAGAGCTTCGTCTGCAGTGTGCTTTTTATTGTTGAGAGTAAATCTTTTTAATGATTTAATCAATGCGCAAAGGTGGTCTCCGGTATAAGGAGTGCCGGTCTCTGTGCGCCTGCCTGTCCAACCGGCCAATCTTTCGACAAATAATTCTGACAAACCTGTTTCGAATTTTTTATTATATAAACTCAATATGGCTTTTCTGTCTTCCCAGGCGGGGTAGGGAATTTCAATTTGATACTCGAAACGTCCGGGTCTTAAAAATGCTATATCAAGGCTCGAAATAAAGTTTGTGGTGCCAATAATCAAAACCATTTGCTCTTTATTGAATCCGTCCATTTCAGTCAGCAGTTGATTTACCATTGAGTGAGCCGCTTGTCCTGCACTGTCTGCACTTTGACCGGTTCTCGCCGCCGCTATTGAATCCAATTCGTCAAAAACTATTACAGATGGCGCAGTGGCTCTGGCTCTGGCAAAAAGTCTTCTTATATTGGCTTCGCCTTCGCCCACCCATTTTGACTTTAGCTCAGGCCCGCTGACAATATAAATAGCCGCATTCATCGCTTCTGCAATGCCTTTGGCAAAAAGAGTTTTTCCTGTCCCGGGAGGGCCGTGAAAAATAAGACCTCGCGGTATAATGCTTTCAACTCTGCGAATTTCTTTTTCGTCGTTCAAGGCACTTGTTGCGTGGATAATATTTAAAATATTCTCTTTAATTTTTGTTTTAACTTTTTCATAGCCGGCTATATCAGATTCAAGATGTATTTCAGACAGAGCTGCGCCGGAACAAGCCGTGTAATCACGTAGCTCTTTAAAATAGCCCGAGAGCATATCCGGACATGAAGAATCATAATCGGTTTTTTTGTCGAAAATACCCATTATTTCTCTGAATCTGATCGGATTAAGGCCTGAAACATATTTGAATATGTTCATCAAATTAAGTTTGTCGGTGGCGAATTTACGACCTTCAGATTCGGTTATCAAATAACTTATTTTGTCCCTAGGTATTCCAAGCATTTCGCAACGAGCCGGAAAAGCCTGTGAAATGAGCTCGGGAAGTTGGAAATTCGGATCTTCAAAGGCAATCATGACTAACATGGGGTTTTCGTGAATGATTGTCATTATTTCACGAGCCTCCATGGTCAGCCCGCTTTGGGTTACAGAAGTTATTATGTCTAAGTAAGGCAATACAAAAACTTTATCCGTTTCTGTGTTATTTAAAAGATTTCTTAACGCAATAACGATTTTATTTAATCTTGTTTGCTGAATTTGGGGCGTTTGAGAGCTTTCAGAATCACGTCCGTCTATGATTACCATCTTTAAGCCGTTTGAAGCCAACCGCCTTTTTATGATTGCTTGAAGATAAGGAACAATTTGCTTTTCACATCTGACCAGTACAGAAACATTTTCATTTGTTCTTGAAGTCAAAAATCTGATTTGTTCTTGATAACACTGCTCAACAGCGTCAAAATGAGAAATTTGTTTTGGAAGATCTTTTAAAATTACTTCAAGCATATAAAACCTCTGTTTCTTACTGCTTTATTAACGTTCTCACGCGCTCTAAATCAGCATGTGTGTCAACTCCGACCGAATCTTTTGATGCTGCGATTACTCTGATTTTAATTCCGTTATATAAGGCTCTTAATTGTTCGAGGCTTTCGGTTTTTTCTAATGCGCAAGCGGGAAGATCTATGAGAGTCAGAAGTGTTTCGTGCCGGTATCCGTATACTCCGATGTGTTTAAGAGGCGCAAACAGTTCATGATTTCTCGGGAAGGGTATTATGCTTCGTGAAAAATAAAGTGCGTCTTTGTTTGCATCGGTAATTACTTTGACCGCGTTCGGATTATTTTCGTCTTCGTATCTTAAGGGAAAAGAAAGAGTTGCCATTTTTACATTTTGGTCTGTAAAGGCTTCTGCAACATTGATTAGCCCATCTTTGTCGATGAGGGGTTCATCGCCTTGAATATTGACATAAACGTCGGCCTTCATAATTTTAGCCACTTCGCCGACTCGGCAGGTGCCCGAGGGTAACTCGGGGTCGGTAATGAAGGCTTTAAAGCCGTATTTTTCAACGGCTTGTGCAATTTTCTCTGAATCTGTTGCGACCACAACTTCGTCAAATGCGCCGCTTTTAAAGGCGTTTTCGGCGGTAACGGCAACCAGCGGCTTGCCGTTTAAATCTGCCAACATTTTTTCGGGAAGCCTTGTTGAGGCCAATCTTGCCGGAACTACGCCTATTACAGAATAATTTCTTTTCATTTTTTACTGTCTTTCAGAATAGAGGTTGTGGAGTGTCCTTCTAATAGGGGTATTATTATAACTTCGCCGCCGTTCTTTTTTACCCAGTCGGCTCCGACTACGGTGTTTTCGTTGTAGTCTCCGCCTTTTATGAGAATTTTTGGGGTTAAAGCTTCTATAATTTCTTTGGGAGTGTCTTCGTCAAAGCCCACAACGTAGTCAATACATTCAAGGGCGGCTAGCACGGCTGCTCTATCGGCGAATTTATGATAAGGCCTGCTGTCGCCTTTGAGTCTTTTTACTGAATTATCAGTGTTTAGGCCCACTATAAGAAGTTCGCCATGCTTTCTGCATTCGTTGAGAATGAAAACGTGGCCCGGATGAAGAATGTCGAAGCATCCGTTTGTAAATACGGATCTATAGCCTTTTATGGCTTGGGCCAGTTGGTTTATTTCTTCAGCGGAAATTATTTTTTTTGCGGGTAAGTCTGTGAATTGAGCCTTGTTGAATATTTCGTCTTCTATAGCTCTGCAAAAGCTGTGTATCATTAAGGCGTGTATTTCTTGTATTCGAGGGGTTTTTGATGATGGCACGCGTATGCAAACATCTGCCATTTGAGAAAGCTTTGATTCTTTTTCACCGGTCATGGCTATGGTTTTCATGCCGATTTCAGAAGCGGCTTTAAATGCTTCTGCGACATTTTGAGAGTTGCCGCTCGTAGAAATTCCTAACAGAACATCTTTACTTTTTCCGAAGCCCTGTACTTGTCGTTTAAAAACCTGTTCATAGCCGTAATCGTTTGCTATTGCGGTAAAAGTAGCAGAAGGAGAGCAAAGCGAAATGCAAGGAAGAGACTTTCGGTCATACCCGAAACGGCCGACTAACTCACCTGCCATGTGTTCTGCGTCAGCTGCGGAACCGCCGTTTCCGCATACGATGACGGTGCCGTTGTTTTTAAGACATTCTGTCATCAATGAAACGGCTTTTACAAATGTTTGTGTCAATGCCTCGTTATTGGCTGAAGTGTATGCCGTAATTCGCATTGCGCGTAAATCATTGTTAAAGTATTTTTTCATGCTTTCCTCTTTACAATCTGTCGAAGTGGTGCAAAATTTCTTTGCGCGACGCGGTAGCAGTGCCTACTTTCCCCACAACTACGCCTGCGGCCAGATTTGCGACTTCAGCGGCTTTTGCCATTGAACAGCCTGCGGCCATTCCGAGACTTAGTGTGCTGATAACAGTGTCTCCGGCTCCGGTTACGTCAAAAACATTCATGGCTCGAGTCGGTATGGTGATGGGCTCTTCACCTTTAACAAACAAGGTCATGCCGTTTTCGCTTCGAGTTATCAGAATGGCATCGGAGCCCGAAAGCTTTAAAAGGTCAACGCCGCCTTTTAATACGTCTTCTTCTGTTTCAAAGACTCTGCCGAGGGCTTCTTCCGCTTCTTTTGTGTTTGGAGTAATAATTGTAGGTTTTTTGTAAAGCTGAAAGTTTTTAAGCTTTGGATCAACGGCGATAAATTTGTTTTTTCGTCTGAATTTTTCGACAATTTCTTTGAATAGGGGTTCTACTACAACGCCTTTAGCATAATCTGAAATAATTATTCCGTCGAGTTCGTCTATTAAGTCTGATAATGTGCTTAATATGGTTTTTTGTCTTTCGTAGTCTATGGGTTCGGTGTGTTCTCGGTCTACTCTCAACATTTGTTGGTTTTGCGCGAGAATTCTTGTTTTAACGGATGTTCTGCGCCCTGAATCTATTATCAACCCGGTTGTGAGGATGTTTTCTTTTTGGAGTTCTTCGGTTAGGCGTCTTCCTTGCCCGTCATCGCCGATGAGTCCGAAAATGTGCGCTTTGCCGCCTAAGGCGACAATGTTAGACGCCACATTGGCGGCGCCGCCGGGGCGCCAAGTTTCAGTTTTTACCTGCACTATCGGTACAGGAGCTTCGGGTGATATTCGGTTGACCCTGCCCCAGCAAAATTCATCAAGCATAACGTCTCCGAAAACTGCTATGCTGCAATTTGAAAACTTATTAAGTATGTTCTCTAAGTCGTTTTTTTGCATCTATAATGTGGCTGTGCCTTTCAGGTAGAGAATGTTTGGGAGAGTGTACCATTATGTGCGATATTTAGTCAAATATTTCTCTCGTTGTTTCATTTTAGGCGGGATATACTCGTTTTATTTTAGTGTTGTTAGTGTTTTGCTAATGTGCTAGAATCAGTTAATAGTATATTAACCATTGGAGATAATTTATGTTTGATAAAAATATTAAGGGCTTAAGCTTGGTTCTGCTTTTTGCCTTTATTTTGTCCGCTACGACAGCCTTTGCGCAGTCAACTCTGACAGAAGTAACTGTTATTGGGCAAGTTGAAAGTCTCTTTAACGACCGTTTGGGGCTAAAAATACTTCATGTGGTTAACGGCTTAGAAAACTCGGATGCAATAGCTACAGGGAGCTTAGTCAGCTTTGATCTGCCTAATGATTTTGATAAGGGCAGAAGAAACAACAGAATTAAATACGGAAGTGTTATAGAAGTCGAGCTTATAGGTAATACGGCAACAGAATACGAATTAACCACCGACGGCACCAAAGAAGCGGTGCAAAAAGCAAGGAATGCTGTTCTTTTATGGACAGCTCAGGCTGTAAAGATTGTAAAAAATGCAAACATTTATTTGCCTGAAGACGGAAAAGCCGGCAATAAAAAGCGTAAAAACACTAAGAAAAAATCTGAAGACCCCTTAAAAATATGGACACAGGAAGAAACTGTTCGCGCTACCGTTCTTGTTAAAAACAACGGAGTTTATTTAAAAGAAGACCGGCTGGGCCGCAGAGATATGGGTCTCGAGGTGGTTTCGGATGAGTGGAAAGAAAAACTCAGTCAATTTCCCGGTAATAAAATCGTTATACACGGAATAACTCACAGAACAAGCGTTTCATCAGGCACGGTCGAGATTGGGAACGTAATGAAGATTTACAATAAATAAAAAGGATGTAATTATTATGAGAATTAGGGTCAGCTTACTTGCTTTGCTATGTCTAACCGTTCTTATAATCTCTACAGGTTGCGGGACCAAAAAAGAGGTTGCGAAGCCCGTAAAGTTTGAGGTAACCCACTTAAGCAAATCAACCGGATTACCCGAAGAAAACATAACTTCGCTTGTAGCTTTTGCCGGCAAAATTTGGGCCGGTTCGCGTAAAGGACTCTATGCCTATGATGGGGTTAATTGGGCCATTTATCAGGCAAAAAACGTTAATTCGTTAGGCTCAAACATAATCGAGAATCTGACTGTTCATGACAACAAACTTTGGGTGGCAACAGATAACGGTGCGTGTTACAACGACGGCAACCGATTTATGTCGTTTTTCACGAACGGACGCGCGCGAGCTTGTATCGGCGCGGGCGGTGAAGTTATTGTCGGAACCGCAAACGGCATTGTTTTAAACAGTTCCTCTCGAGGTAAAAATGACGGGCTTGTTGAGAATGAAGTTACTGAGCTTTGTTATGATTCAAAAGGCAATTTGGTTATCGGAACCAGAGCCGGTATATCTAAGCTTGAACAAGGTATGTTTATGAACTTTACGGGGCCTGCCAAGACTCTTATGGGGTCTTCTTTGATTGAGGTTCCTCCCAGTCCTGCTAATTGCCAGCTTTCGGGGAATAACATAAAGGTCTTGTTGCCGTTTAAAAACTTTGTTGCGATTGGCTCAACATGCGGTTTGACTCTTACAGATCTCAAGGGCAGATGGGAAACTTATAAGTCTGCATATGAAGATTTTGTGCAAAAAGGTGACGGTTCGATTGTAAAAGAGATGATTGAAGGCAACTGCGACATGCCCGGAAATATAGTTAATTCTTTGGCAAAAACAGACGGAGATGAAATTTTATTTGTTGGCACAGACAAGGGTTTGGCCATATTGCTTGAAGACAAAAAGTGGGCAGATATCGATTTATTGGTGCCTGAACTGCCTAAGATAAATGTTACAGGGGTGGCTTTTCTTAATAACGATCTTTTCGTGTCATCGGGCAGCGGTATCTATAAAGTTAAAGATATCGGCAATCTTGTTAAAAAGGTCGACAAAGAGAAAACAAACGATACTGAGACACTCTGATAATAAGAAATTATATGAAAAAGCTTTATTTTACAGAACACAGATTTTTATCTTTTCTATTATCGGTTTTGGGTGTGTTTGTTCTTTCTGAGGCTATAGGCGCAGAGCGGGTTCTAGAGACTGTTGAGGCTGTTCCTGAAGTGGCTTCTTCTGCTTCGGAAACAGCAAAGTTAGCTGTCGAAGCTTTTAAAATACCTGATAATTACAAGTTTATTTTGACTACTCTCGGAGCCGGCGGAATCGCCGGTTGGGCCGTAGGTTTTACCTTAAAAAAGGTGGCCAAAATTTTTGCGCTGATTCTGGGAATAGTATTTGTTTCGTTGCAAGTTCTGGCTTATAAAAAACTGATTTCTATTGATTGGAGCAAAATAGAAAGTTTGGTGGCCGGAAATCAGGAGCTTGAAAACTCTGTTTCCGGCGTAATGTCTGTAATAACCTATAATCTGCCTTTTGCCGGTTCTTTTATAATCGGTTTTTGGCTCGGATTTAAAAAGGGCTAAAAAACTTTTAACAGATGCCTAATTTCAACGATTGGTTCGCAAAAAACAGAAACAGAATGACAGGCAACTGGTTTTTGGGTCAGGAGCCGGGAACTATTAACCCCGGGCGTTTTTCTGCGGCGCGAATTAAAGTTTTGATAGCCAGGCTTTCTCAATATCAAGATGTTTGCGCGGGAATTACCCATTCGTATCTTTTTCAAATGGCCGCTTCGGTTGAGGGGTGTTATGCGGATTTAGCTTTTTTGCCGCCCGAACAAGACGAAAGGCTTATGATAGCTGATTCAGTGCCTCTTCTGACAGCAACGACTTCAAAGCGGCATCCGTGCGAATTTGACGTTATAGCAATAAGCAACTCCGTTTTGCAGGAACTTGTAAACTTGCCGGCTTTACTGAAATTTTCGGGAATTCCGCTTTCGGCAAGCGAACGAAACGAAACCGGGGCTCCCCTTGTAATACTTGGCGGCAGCAATTCTTACACACATTCTATTTTGCACGGACAAATCGATTGCAATTTCCCTGAAAACAAAGGATTGGTCGACGGGGTGATGATCGGAGACGGCGAATTGGTGTTTTGTAAGCTGTTAGAGGTTATAAGAGACAATAAAGAACAATTGAGTCGAAAGGCTTTAACAGAGCTTTGTAAGAAAGAAATACCGGGATTTTACGAGCCATCT
>Ga0172377_10002931_pt1 | contig 17491 bp, 16 predicted proteins | sample Pumphouse3metaG_FD_119749 | JGI IMG/M metagenome (GOLD analysis project Ga0172377, IMG submission 119749) | Leachate microbial communities from a municipal landfill in Southern Ontario, Canada - Pumphouse #3 metaG | ecosystem: Engineered > Solid waste > Landfill > Unclassified | place: Canada...
ACGCAGGCCGTTATTACATTATCGCTGCCGATAACATTGGTTTTCACGGCCTCCATTGGATAAAACTCGCAAGAGGGGACTTGCTTTAAAGCTGCAGCATGAAACACGTAGTCAACGCCTTTAAAAGCATCTCTTATCGAATTGTAATCGCGAACATCGCCAATATAAAATTTTAATTTTGAATTGTTATATAACTTGCGCATGTCATCTTGCTTTTTTTCGTCGCGAGACAAGATGCGGATTTCCTTAATGTTTGTATTTAAAAAACGCCTTGCAACAGCATTGCCAAAAGAACCTGTTCCTCCCGAAATTAATACTATTTGACTGGCAAACATAGATATATATTCCTCCTCACAAGCACTTATTCATTAATTATATATCAAAGATTGTTTATATGATTTCAAATTATTTGTCGTTCAGTGACAACACCATCGCAACAGCAATGTAAAAAAATCACTATTTACATTTAAACAGATGAATATGTGTTTGTATAGCAATGGTTAAATGCCTATAATTATTCTATGTCAAAATTACTTAGTCAGGCCGAGAATAATACTCAATTCAGCGGTTCAAACTACACGGCGAAAAATCGAGGAAAGAGAACAATGTCGAATATTGTTATCTCTTTCGTTGCTGAAACCTTAATTCTTCTTGCCGGAGTGTTTTTACCACGTGCCATTTTGAAAAATTATGGCGATGATATGAACGGCATTGTTTCGTCAGTTCAACAAATTTTCGCATATATTTTACTTCTCGAAACTGGAATATATGGGGCGACTACCGTTGCTTTATACAAACCAATGGCTCAAGGAAACCAAGAGCAAATCGATATTATTTGTTTCTCTGCAACGAGACTGTTTCGAATACTTGGATCCGTAATTTTAGCTCTGACCTTTGCGCTGGCCTTTGTGTTCCCATTAATCGCAAACCAAAATGTTTTGGATTATCCAAACATGGTTGTTTTGATTTTTGCAATTAGCACAAATGCTTTAGCGGAAATCTTTCTGTCAGCAAAGTATTCAACCGTTCTAGTTGCTGCACAAAAAAATGGATTATTATCGATTGTAAAATGCATAACACACTTAATCTATTATGGATTGATTATTGTCCTTTCGTTCTTGAGATTGCCACCCGTATATACATATTCAATTGCGGCGACGGCTTATCTTGCAAAAGCGGCGTTGCTTCGTATATTTTGCTATCGTTTTTTCCCAGATATTACTTTCAAAAAAACACAGCAAAAAATAAAATTATCCAAGAGTTTTGATGTAATGTTGAACCAAGCGCTTAATATGGTTTGTTTAAACTCTACGGCGCTTATTCTTGCATTTAGCGGTGCTCAAATGGGCAGCGTTGTCAGCATATTCGTGATTTATAATTTGATAATCAGCAGTGTTTTCCATATCTTTGGTACAGTAACAAACAGCATAATTCCAAGTTTCGGGAATCTAAATGCGACCGCAAGTCAAGATCAAGTAAAAAAAATATACCGAGAATTTGAAACCTTCTACCAGATTATTTGGACAATAATGATGTCTTGCATTGCCGTACTCATCGTACCGTTTGTCAATAATTACGTTTTAGGCGCAACCAGTTTGAATTATGTAGATATTGAGGTTGCGGTTCTTTGCATTGCTGTCATTGGACTCTATTCAATAAGAAACCAACAAACGATTGTTCTGTCCGCTCAAGGCGAATTCAAACAAATGAGATTTGGAGTTATTATTGAAGGTATTCTTAATGTTGGGTTGTCTATTCTGGGATTAATTCTATATGGACTGGTGGGTTTGTTGATTGGTCGAGTCATTAGTCTTCTTTTTCGGGTTGTTGAAATCACAATATTAAATAACGCCAAAAAAAATATGAATTCGTTGTGCTTCACAATCAAAAACATATTTCTTTCATTCTTCTCAATGTTCTTGTCTATTTGCCTATTCTATCTTATTGTTTCGACTGGAAATGGATGGTTTTCTTGGATAAGGGCTGGCATAGCCATAGCAGTTATTTCAACCATTATTACGCTTGTTCTGAATTATATTTTCAACTACAAGACATTTAATTCTATAATTTTCAGGCTAACAAAAATCTTATAAGTTATTGTCGCGCAATAAGTTGCTATGCAACTGTAAAATTAGTATTATGAATAGCATGGTGGAGACCAAAAAAGAAAACATATTAAGCAAGGTCATTGTCGGCTCGCTTTCTTTGGTATTTTTTGGCTGTGCAATCCTATATGTTTTATATCCGTTTCCTCTGTTTATGATTATTAACGGAGCGTTGCTCCTCTCGTTTACATTCATATTCCAAGGAAGATATAGAATTTATGCATATGCCTTTTATTTGCCAATGGCAAAATTCATGATAATTCAAAATGCAGATCTTGGTTCATTTTTCACTTGGAATATTATTATATATTCGTTTGTCGTTTTTATTGAAATGCTTCTAAAAAGGGAAACGTTATCTTCACATAATAAAGCAATCATCATTTTTCTAACCATCTTTGCTTTATATATGCTCGTGGTAAATCTTATTAACATAGGTACGACATCGTTTTATCAGTATTTTTCTGCGATGGCTTATCTGTTTTTGCTTATAGCGCTGGTCCTTGATAAAAAAGGCGAAAAAAACAAAAAAACATTGATAATTTCTTTCGCTTTGGGGGTTTTACTATCAAACATCATTCCAGCTGTGTTTATATATTTTATCAAGTCTCAAGCAATTCCTTTTTTGAGCACATACATTCCCAATTATGTCTCTTCTTATCAAGCAAATAACGCCGCAGCTTTCCGGTTCCCTGGTTTATTGGGTGATCCGAACCACAATGCCTGCTGCATATTATTGGTTTCGACTCTCTTAGTGATGATTATGCCTAGGAACAATAAAACAATTGGTATTGTGATTCTCTTGTTTCTACAGCTTTTTGCTCTTTTGGGGGCATCCAAAACCTATTTCTTCGGTCTTGCTATAATTGTCATCATGTTATTAATTTTGCGGTTTTACAAAACGAAATACTTTTTGATAGTTCTTATGATTTTTATTGGGGTTGCACTATTTGCCTTTGTCATCCTTCTTAACACTTCACTTGGAACCGTTTTCAAACGAATAATTATAATAGATAATCGGGTAGGTTTTTTGGATGCCATCACAACACACAGAACAACAATCTACTCATCATATTTAATTTCAATGCTTTCTGATCCTATACGATTTCTGATAGGTCACGGAATAAATGCATCGAATTATCCTATTAATATGGATGCTCACAACACTCTTATCGAAATGATATGGCATTTTGGCATGATCGGTTCAATTTTCTATTGTGCTTTCTTCTATAATTTTTTCAAGTTTAACTTTACAAAAATACCAAGGGTGTATTTATTACCGATTATTGTCATTTTGGCTTTCTCTTTAGCGCTTCATTTGGCCTATAAAGAATATATATATATGGGTATATTCATTTATTACACCTTTTTGAGCCAACACAAAGTTGAAATGACGGATGGCATTCAAGAGAGAAATAATACTAAAATTGATAACTGCAAGGATAAGCGAACTGAAATTGCTCGGAGGAAAAACAAATATGAAATCCATATTTAAACATTTCTTATTAATTGTGAAATCACTTTTTGCTTCGATTTCCAACGCCATAACGTCATATTTCAAATCTTTGCGTTCCTTCTGGGCGACCAACAAAAAAGGCAATACTATTAGCGCTATTGCTTTATTCGCAACAAGCATCTTTGTTGTTTCCTCGGCCTTGTTGGCCTGTGAGTTTCTTCCGAATAACAAGTCAATCACTCTTGCCGAAATTTCGAGGGATTTTGAAAACGAGGTTGGTTCAAAACCCCGTGGTCTGATATACGGTCACCAGCTCGTAACCTCTTACCATGAACTAATCTATATGGATCCTGAAAAAAGCAAAGAGATGAGAAATATCCTATACGAAGATACTATCTTTGATCTTTATCCCGCTAATTGGCTTCAGAAATATTCTCCAGGTGTTGTTGATTACATTGATAAGTCCGATGTAAATGTGTCTTTTCTATTATGGCCAAAAGACAGCTATGTTCACAAATACTTCAAATATCCAATGCCGTTATTAGCGGGCTCTATTTCAAATCTTTCTACTCCTCAAGATATTTTTATTAACAGCAAATTCGCAGACAAATTAATTGCTCAAGACGGGAGTATATCCACATATGATTATTCTGGTCTAATAGGCAAAAATAAGCCGACACAAATCAAATACAAATGGCAAGATAATAGCACTAATACTGATGTTTTTACTCCAGTTGATTATTATATTAAAGGCGTAATAGATTTTAATAGTGACCAATATCAACAATATTATAAGCTTTTTGGAGATTTTTTCTTAGTCAACGAATACTTTTCTTTGCCGCTTCCTTCTGCAACTTATTTTACATTTAATGGCGGGCAGTTTAACGATTGGAAGTACTTTGATATCGCACTAAATATTTTTCATTATGAATCCGTTCGAAAAAGCTCTGATACAATCACTTCTTTATATGCATATGAATACCGCCTAACTTTCTTTGGGGATTCAGCAACCGAATATGCTTTTACTAGCGTTTCGAACAGAACCTCAAAATACTTTTCAATGACCTCAGAGGTGTTCGCGCCGTTTGCTGATTATTCTGCTTCAATTTATTTCGTGGTCTTCTTATTAACCAATTTGATAATCTATGTGGTATTCTTTATCCTCGCTACAAGTATGTATAAATCGTATATGAAATCATATAACAAAAAAAATACAACTATTAAACCAAGAAACATTATACTAATAATAGTAATATTATTACCTTTCCCTATCTTCTTAGGGCTGTCATTAGCGGGTTTAATCTCTACTGCAAACTCAATTTTATCTATTCTTTCTCCTTGGAATTTTTGGGGTTTAATCTTATTTACCGTGGAGATTGCTTTTCTCGTTTTGTATATATCTTTTTTAAAGTGTTCATATGTTCCTTTGAGGGGTGAACGAACATGAAAAATAAGAGAAATTGCTTTTTGATTACAAATTCCTATCCCTATGGAGAAAGATCGTTCTTAGATAACGAAATAAAATTTCTATCTATAAATTTCGAGAATGTGTATATATTTTCTCTTTCTGAAAAGTGTGAAACCAGAGCACAGTTGCCTGAAAATGTGACGGCATTCCCACTATCAATTAACAAAAAGACTTTCAGAAAAATTAGAAGGTTCTTAAGAGGTTTTTTTGATGCGCGTATCAAAATTTCATCTTGCACTCTAAGAAATCGCATTTTTTCATATTACTCACGTGGACAATTCTCTTATATTGTGTCAAGCATTCAAAAAAGGATAAAAAACGGCAAATTGGATGTCAGTAATGCCGTCTTTTATAGTTTCTGGCTTCATGAAACTGCCGTTGCTTGCTGGTTTTTACGCGACTATTACGCAAAAAAGAGCAAAGGTTGTGTATCCATTTCAAGAGCGCACGGAGGGGATTTATACTCATATAGATCAGAACACAATTATTTGCCGTTTCAAAAAGAAAACATCATGAATATGGATGCGATATATGCCTGTTCGTCTAACGGAATGCAGTATTTAAAAGAAAAATACCCTTCGTTTCAAGGCAAAATCTTCACCGCCTTCTTGGCAACTCAAGATTATGGAATTTATAAATATAACGATAGTGATTCAACTTGTATAACTTTTGTGACTTGTTCTTTCTTGAGACCATTAAAACGTGTTTCTTTGTTTGCTAAAGCTTTTTGCAAATTGTTGGACAAAAACCATAATTTAGTCTGGCATTGTTTTGGGGATGGTGAAGAAAGAGAAATTATTAACGAAATAGTGACTAGTAACGGCCGCCAAAGTAATGTGCATTTTTATGGCAATGTTAACAATGAATTCGTAATCAATTTTTATAAAACAAATAGGGTTGATTTTTTTGTTAACGTCAGCGAATCAGAGGGTTTGCCTGTATCAATCATGGAGGCAATGTCTTTTGGAATTCCAGCTATTGCTACCGATGTAGGCGGAACTAGCGATTTAGTGTCTAATAATAACGGCCGCTTGATCAATAAAGACATCACTCCGAATGTATTGATCGATATACTTGCTGAAGAAATTTCTTTACCAAAAAAAGAACAATTAGCCAAAAGAGCTATGGCTCGACAAAATTGGGAGCAAAAATTCTCGGCAGAAAAAACATACGAAAAATGGTGTTATGACATTCTAAGTATTAAATCAAAGTATAAATAGTATAAAAGGCTATTTATTTTTTTCAATTAACTGGTCTTTTTTAAAATACTCTTTGCGACATTCAGTACATACTGAACGACCATTATCGAAAGATATTTTGTTCCCGCATTCGCAAACATAACCTTGGATTCTTGCTGGATTGCCAAAAACTATTGCAAATGACGGAACGTCCTTAGTTACAACACTTCCGGCACCCACAAAGGAATATTCTCCAATTGTGTTACCGCATATAATGGTGGAATTCGCACCAATTGTTGCGCCCTTTTTGACAATTGTTGGCAAAAATTGGTCTTTGCGACTGATGAATGCCCGGGGATTAAAGACGTTGGTGAAAACACAATTCGGCCCCAGAAAAACATCATCTTCACAAATAACACCTTCATATAGAGCAATGTTATTTTTAATTTTAACATTATTGCCAATTACGACTCCCTGCTCTATGTAACAATTATTGCCGATGAGGCAATTGTTTCCTACTATGGCGCCATCCATTATCTGAACCCAACACCAAATTTTTGTTCCTGCTCCAATTACAGCTTTGTCGCCAATAATTGATGTCTGATGTGCGAAGAAGTTCTTATTTTCCATACTCTTTTAAAACCTTTATAACCGCATCCATTTCACTAATGGTAATTTCTGGGTACACTGGAATCGCAAAAGAATGAGAAGACAGCCATTCAGTTATGGGCAAATCTCCCTTTTTATAATTTAGGAAGGCATACGCGCCTTGTAGATGAAGCGGAATGGGGTAATATGTATGGACTTCAATGCCGTTATCAGATAAGGCTCCAATTACTTCTTCTGAGTTTTCGATAATAACCGCAAAAACATAATAACCATGATATGCATATTCATGCGATTTTGGTAATATGTACGAGCTGTCTTTTAGCATGCAAAGATAATGGTTAGCGTTATTTCTACGTCTTTCTATATATTCATTAGCATATTTGAGTTTAACATTTAAAAGGGCCGCCTGAATTGCGTCTAAACGAGAGTTATAGCCAATAAGATAATTATGGTATTTGTCGTCTTCAGGAATTAAATCAGCCGGCATTTTAAGACCTTTTTTCTTATATTCTTTAATCATCGTATGAAATCCATCTAATCCTGAGCCATGCGTTTTATAACTGCGAATTGCTTTTGCAAGTTCGTTATTGTTCGTTATCACTGCTCCACCATCGCCTGCACAACCCATAATTTTAGTTGGAAAAAAGGAAAAACAGCCAATATCGCCTATTGTTCCGACATTTCTGCCCTTGTATTTGCACAAAGTGGCTTGAGCACAATCCTCAACAACGAATAGACTGTGTTTTTTGGCAATATTCATAATCAAATCCATATCGCAGACATTTCCATAGATATGAACAGGCAGTATTGCTTTAGTTCTTGGAGTAATTGCGTTTTCAATAAGATTAGGATTCATGCAAAATGATTCTTTATCAACATCTATGAAGACCGGGGTGGCGCCGACAGCAGATATACTCTCTGCCGTAGCAAAAAAAGTGAACGCTACTGTAATTACTTCGTCGCCTACTCCAATTCCCAGAGCACGCAAAGCAAGAACCAGAGCATCAGTTCCGTTTCCACAAGAGACACAAAATTCGGCCCCAATTATTTTAGCGAAATTAATTTCAAATGTTTTTACAGCACGACCGCCGATATATTCTCCGCTATGCAAAACAGATAATACAGCTTCATCAAATTCTGATTCATGCTCTTCGTGTTGGCGAGCGATATTCATCAATTGAATTTTCATTTTAAAAATGTTCTTTCATATCTAATGTACTGAAGTCTGTTAATGGTAATTTGACAGCATTGTCGGTTAACTCACTTTTATATATTGATAAAACGATTTCAAGAGCTTTTAAGCCTTCTTCTCCAGAAACCAATGGCGGGCGCTTGTTTTTGATGGCATCAATAGTGTCATTGTAAAGCAATTTGTGCCCATTTCCATATACATTTGATGTTTCTTCTCTAATACTACTGCATGCAGAATCTTCACTTCTTTGATCGGAGAAACGCCAAATATCAATTGAATTTGTCGATGTTCCCCCGATTTTCACAGTGCCTTGTTCGCCAAAAAGATGTAATGTTTCTTCAAAATTTTTCGGGAAAACATTAACCGATCCCTCGATGGTTCCTATTGCGCCGTTAGCAAACGAGATGATACCCATGCCAGCATCTTCGGTTTCAAGATAATAGTGAAATTGTTTTCTGGTTTGACCATACACTATTTGAACTGGGCTTCCAATTAAATATAACAACAAGTCAATGCCGTGAATGCATTGATTCATAAGCGCACCACCGTCGTTTTCCCAAGTTCCTCTCCATTTTGCTTGTGAGTAATAATTTATGTCACGATTCCAACGAACGCACATTGCTGCGTGCGATATTTTTCCAAAACGTCCTTCAATCATAGCTTTTTTTGTCGCCATAACCGCATGGTTAAATCTGTTTTGATGGCAAACAGAAAGAATTGCATTGTGATTTTTGGCAGTCTCTATCATCAATCGCGCGTCGGCAATCGACATCGCCATTGGTTTCTCGACAATAACGTTAATGCCCTTAGACAGGCAATAAATGGCAATCGCTGCGTGACTACCACTTTCGGTGGCTATTGCAACAATATCTGGATTCACTTCGCCAATCATTTTCTTAAAATCCGAAAACTGGGGATATGAGCTCGTTTCCCAGTCGCACTTGGCCAGCATGGAAGCGATATTGGCGTGCTTTAAATCGCATAATCCAACAATAGTCAACTGATTGCTATGGGCGGCTTTAATGTGATTAATTGATATCCTACCACAGCCAATTAATGCATACTTCATATATAATTATTCTCCTAGTTATTGCCATATATATCTCTAGTATATATTTTTGAACTATCAATTGTCTTGAGCGTTTCATCTCGGCGATTAGCGACAACAATAGTTGATTTATTAGCGAAATCATTGAAGTCTTTAACAACAGGAATGCCGTAAAATTCATCTTGAACCAGGGTCGGTTCATAGATAAGCAAAGCAATTTTGCTTTGAATAAGTATCTTGATGATATTCTCGGTAGCGCTACTTCTAAAATTATCAGAATCGGCTTTCATAATAAGCCGATAAATGCCAATAACCGGATTTTTATCGCGCTTACTTGCTAAATCCAAGATTTTGCCAGCGCAATAGTTGCTTCTCGTAACATTAGCCTCAACGGTTGCAGTGACTATATTATTAGGAACGCCCGAGAACTCGGCTTTCAACTGTTTTGTGTCTTTAGGCAAACAATACCCACCATAGCCAAATGAAGGATTATTATAAAAATCTCCTATCCTCGGGTCCATGCACATACCATGAATAATGCTGCTTGAGTCTAAGCCGTTGATTTCCGCATATGTGTCAAGTTCATTAAAAAAGGAGACGCGTGTCGCTAAAAAAGTGTTAGCGAATAGTTTAACGGCCTCAGCTTCAGTGCTTTTCATAATAATGACTTTTGCTTTTTTAATGGCTCCTTCATTTAGCATATCGCCAAAACAAATTGCTTCTTCATACAATTTTGAAGAATCTTTTGCAATCCCGATAATTATTCTTGAAGGATACAGATTATCTTCGAGCGCCTTTCCTTCTCTTAAAAATTCGGGAGAAAACACCAGATTGAGTGATTTGTACTTTGCGATAATTTTGCTCGTGAATCCAATTGGAATTGTCGATTTAATTACGATCGTCGCTTTGCTTCCACTTAAGGCAATGCTTTCGATGACGTTTTCAACAGTGGACGTATCAAAACTATTGGTTTCTGAATCGTAATTGGTTGGGGTGGCGATAATAATGAAGTTGGCGGACTCGAATGCTCCTTTGGCATCAAATCGAGCGTCGATTCGAATTTCAGGTTTTTTTAAATATTCTATTATGTATCTATCATTTATTGGCGATTGTTTTCTATTTATCATATCAACTTTACTCTTAACAACATCAAGTGCAATAACAGAGTTGTGCTGTGCCAAAAGAACGGCCAAAGAAAGACCGACATAACCCAATCCAACAACTACAATTTTTTTCATATTAGTGCCTTTTGCCCCTGTATAGTTTTGCATGAACTAAGCTATCATAAAAAGCGAGAAGAGTCTTCGCATCATTGGCCCAGTTGTATTTCTTCTCAACCATCAATCGACCGTTTTTGCCCATCGTCTCGGCTAGATTTGAATCGTTTAATATCTTATTTACGGCGTCCCTGATTTCGCCGACATCATGCGGGTCAACACAAATACCGCATTGATCATTTTCGACGATTTTTTTCCAATTATCGTAATTTGTGCAGATGACAGGAACTTTCATCATCATATATTCAAAGAGCTTTGTATTGCCTATTGAGCCTTTTTTATCGCCGTCAACAAAGAATATGTCAGTGACAGCCATTCCGATAGCCGCTTCGGCAATTACTTGATACATTTGATCAAAAGGAATTGTTCCTTTGAAGCTTATTCCTCTTGATGAAATAGCTAGAAGTTCACTTTTCCGCTGCGCACTTATATCACCATAAATGTGGTATTCAATATCTGGTATCGAAGAAATGGCCTTAATAAAAATGTCTTGAGAATAATTGTCGGGATTCTTTCCGGCAAAGACAATTAAATTCTTTTTCTTTTTGAAATTCGAAATGGCAGGGCAAATAATTGGATAATTAGTGATTTGAATAACGTTTTCTGAGTATTTTGTCCATTTGCCATACATTTGTGGATTAACAACAATACAGCCACTTGCAAATCTGCAAACCTTATTTTGAAGATGCAGATAGTATTTTGCAGCAAGTTTTACGAATGCTCGAGGAATCGATTTTCTTTCATTGTTTAAAATAGATTCATGGTATTCTTCGTGAAAATCAAAGATGACCCTTTTTCCTTTTTTTGAAAATTTGATTGCATATCTTAGCATGTCGGGATCGTGAAAGTGGTATATGTCGCAATCGAGTTTTTTCGCCTTCATATATACCGAGCGGCTAAAGAATAATAGACGTTTAACTTTGCCAAAAAAACCAGCAAATTTCTTTTTGGCGACGCCAATTACATGTACGCCGTTTTTAAGAAAAGAATTCCCGGGAGCAACATAATATACATCGTAGCCATTCATGGCCAATGTCGTACATTCTTTTTGAAATATTCTCGGGTCATCGTTTCGATGAGCAGATGTAACATGGCATACTTTAATCATCATTCTCAACCCTAAACAAAGAAGCTCTCAGTTTAATAACGAATTTTTTAACTTGAGGTTTATAGCCTGCCACTTTTTGCTTGGGGCTATGAGCTTCTTCGGGAAACAGCAAAACAAAATCCTGCGGATAAATCACTAGATTGTTTTTAATCCTTGCCTTTTCTCGTTCAAAAAATATAACATCTTTTTCGGCATTATATGGAATGGTCACAGTCAAGGGGTTTCTATCAAAAATGCCAATGCCTTCCACGCCGACTAATGTAGATTGAATATCTATATATTCATTATGGGCTTCGAGTTTGCATTCATCTTCGCTTTGTAGCTCATAACTCATGACCTTAATGAACATATCTTTATCAATATTGTACGTGCCATCAACCGTATCTTTGTTGATTTTGTGAAGAACTTTTTCCATTCTTTCATATACTCTCGAAGGCAAGTATCTGCTCAAATTAGTAATTCTATCGATAACCATGCTATATCCTCCGGTCATTATTTCTGTAGATTTTATCAATAAGTCTCATCACTTCAACTGCATCATTATCAGTTCCATTCAAAACTGGTTTTTTGAAGACGATAGAATCATAAAATTCGCCGATTTCTAAATCCCAAGAAGAATCGGTGTCAAAACACATGGTGTATTCAATGGGGTTTCCTAGTTTGCCGCTTGCCAACTGCAAATCTTTTTTGTAAAACGTTATTCTTTCTTCTCCATAACTTTGAGTTGAAGTTAAAATCCCATTAAGAGCTATATAGCCTTTATCACAAATGATATCCATATCAAACTTATGTTTCCATTGAATGCAGGTAGAATGAAGGGAGGCAATTTCGCCATTTTTTGTTTTGAAGACGATATACGCTGAGTCTTCGGTGGGTATTTCTTTCCAAACTAGATTATCAATTGAACTAAAGACTTCGGAAATATCGCCTAAAAAGTAGCGTATCAAATCAAGCATGTGGATGCCTTGATCTAGCAGGATTCCTCCTCCTGATAACATTGGGTTGTTTCTCCACTCATTGGCATAGTTGGTGTTGCCTGCTTTCCCATAGACTCCGCGAACAAAAACGGGCTTTCCTAATATTCCAGAATCAATTAAAGCCTTTGCTTCGATGATTGAATTATGATATCGATGATTGAAGCCGAATTTGAGAACAAGCGATGAAGCGTTTGAATGGCATTGGCGCATTCTTAATGCGTCACCTAAATTTCGGCCGGGAGGTTTTTCTGAGAAAACATGACAGCCGTGTTCTAATGCATAACATACTATGTCAGGAATGACTAGATTAATCGTGCACACCACCACAACATCAGGTTTTGTTTCTTCTATGCAAATGCGCCAATTATCAAATTTAGGATAATCGTAATTTTGAAGCGCAGACAAATCGTTATCGCATAAACCCACAACTTCAAATCCACCATGCCTCTGCATAGCATCAAGGCGAATCTTGCCCATTTTGCCCATCCCGATGATGATGACTTTTAGTTGCTTTCTATTATTCATGATACCTATTTTTTCCTAGCGATTACTTGAACGAAAGAACTTAAATCATTTTTTTGTAAGAATCTTTGAAACTCGCGAAGTGTTTCAGGAGATGAATGTTCGAACATATATTTTGTGAAAATATTATCGTCCAAGAGACAATCTTTTTTAGAATATACATAATTAACGTCGAGATTCCCTGGTGTCGTTACTTCTAATATTTCATATCCAGCCTCGTCTAAAATTGTGAAAAGAGCTTCCTTTGATGGAAGAAGGATATGTTCAAAAGGAAATATCTTATCGTTTTGTCCTTTTAAAGTCAGTATATCAAAACCACTGCCTAAGCGAGATTGTAATATTATTATTCCGTCATTTTTTAAAATGGGTTTTAATGCGGCGAGATCTGCTACTGGATCGAAAGACTGTTGAATGCGATTTGCAAATATTATTATGTCAGCTGCCTCGACATCGCTTTGTTTGACGTTGTAGTCCATTTCTAAAGCAGAATCGACGAGCTGATATTTGCGAAACATTTTATCGGCAATAACTAGGTTGGCGAAACCTTTGTATCGATTTCCAAAATCAGTAATCACTAAATTGCTTCGAGCACCATTGAATCGGAAAAAACGGAATTTGAGCCAATCTAAAAACTCGACCCAATTTGTGTGTCTCATTCTTTCAGCATCATCTTGATACTCCTTGCTGATTCTAAAGTCGCGGATGGCTGAATCTTCTTTATAAGCTTTGACAAAACTTTTTGAGCAAACCGCATAAATGCTTCCGCAGTGCCTACATCTCAAATACTTAATGCCCCACTTCACAAAGAAATTGGTGTGTTCATCGCTATGACAAATCGGGCATTCAAACTCTTCGATATGAAAAGACATCTGACTTAAGACAAAATCCTTGGCAAGGCTCCTCTCTATTTGCGCAATTTTTTCGTCTTGGACAACATCTTTCAAAGAAGAATATTCATTTAGTTGAAATGATTTCAGCATTGTTGACTTTCCTCTCAAATTAATAACTTTTTCACTATACTGTCTAGTGCCTGTCTGATTTCGTCATCAGTCACATCTAGGCATTTATTAATCTTATTGTTGTCGAGTAATATGCAAGTGTGCGTGAGGCCTGCAAATTTCTTATCTTTTTTCATAATGCTAATCAAGTTTTCAGAGAAGTGTGATTTTTGCAGCAGCTCATTGCTTATAACACGAACTAGTGATTTAAAAATATCGAATGCATAGTCATCTCTTAATATTCCTCGTTGCATAGAAATCTCATTAGCAATGAGAATTCCAATAGAAACGGCTTGACCATGAGGTATTGCGAAATTCGAATTTGATTCCAAGGCGTGACCAAAAGTGTGACCATAATTCATTATATTGCGGTAGTCTCTATCAAATTCATCAATTTCAATTACTTTTTTCTTAAAAGACAAAGCTTTATTAATCTCAAAAACAAGGGTGCCGTTATCTTTTTGTAGTATTTTATCAAGATGGGCTGATGTTTCGTAAAAAGCTTCTTTCCCCGCCATGAGTGCACATTTAAACATTTCGCCGATTCCGCTTAGAAAATCTCTGTATTCGAGAGTTGGTAGAAAACTTGTCGAAATATAAATTGCCTCCGGCGGATAAAATGTCCCGATTAAATTTTTATAATGTTCATAATTAAGTGAAGACTTGCTGCCGATACAACTATCTGCTTGAGCCAAAAGCGTCGTCGGGATAAAATGCCAGGAGATTCCACGATACAAAACAGAAGAAACAAAGCACGAAACATCTTGAACAATACCTCCGCCAATAACAATTAAATTGGTATTTCTTTTTGTTGGCAGTTTCACAATTTCATTTATGGCTTCAAAAGCCGTTTTTTCAGTTTTGTTTGCCTCAATGGCATTGACAAAGAAAACATCGGAATCAATCAATTTATCTAAAACGTCCTTGTATAATTCGTAAACCTTTTTATCGATTATGAAAAATTTGTTCTTAATCTTGCTTATTTCTTCAAAAAACGAGAAATCAGTAAAGATTGAAACGGTATATTTTCTGAAAATTGAGTTAATTATCATAGAGAAGTGTATCCTCCATCGACAACAATGTTTTGCCCTGTCAAGTAGGTATTGTTTTCGTTTCCTAAAAAGAACACCACTTTGGCTATTTCTTCGGGCTGTGCGAGCCTGCCAAGCGGAACTTTGCTTTTTAATTGTTCTAATTGTTCTAGAGTATTTGTGGCAAGAGTCAACTCGGTAAGTGTGAAACCTGGAGAAACACTGTTGACAAGGATGCCGTATTGAGCGAGTTCAACTGCAAGAGTTTGTGTGATTCCGTTGAGCCCTCTTTTAGTCGCGGCATAGATGGATCTTCCTGGTCTACCAGCTTCGCTCCAAATGGAACTGATATTCACAATTCTTCCAAAACCATTCTTCTTCATGTTTCCGACAAGGCTTCTAATAAGAATAATTGGAGCCAATAAATTAATGGACATCATTTGATCCATATCGTCAGTAATGACTCGGTCTATATCATTAACAAAATTAACCCCGGCGTTGTTAATTAATATATCAACGCAAAGGTTTTTGTTATTTTCGAAATATGAATCAATAGACTCTCGACTAGATAAATCGAGTTCTTCAATGGTTGGAGCAATAATATTGTATCCATGTTGCATATATTCAGTAAAAATCGCGTTCCCTATTCCCCCCGAAGCTCCAGTGATAAAAACTGTTTTTGCCATAGTATTCATCTCCCTATTTTCATATCTCGCAGTAAATTTTCTACCGCTTGATATTCCATATCATTTCTGCACTTATCAGTATATGTTGCAATATGGGGCGTCAAAATTGCATTGGGACAGCCAATGAGCAATCCTTTATATGGCTCAGTCCAAAGAGCGTCGCCCCAAAAAAAGGAGACCTGGTTTGAGTTAAGTGCTTCAAATAGAGCTTCTTCGTTAACCAGTTTGCCTCTAGCGCTATTAAGAATGATACATCCCGGCTTCAATTTGCTGATTATATCTCGAGTCAAAATTTCATTTTCTCCAGAAGCGTGTAAAGAAATGACATCATATTTATGCACTATATCAACAAGAGCGCTTGCCGAATACTCCTTAATGAATGGATCAAAGACCGACACTTTGCAGCCAAGTTTTAATAATAAGTCAGCTGTTTTCTTGCCAATTCTTCCATAGCCAATGATAAGAACACATAATTCTCCTGCTGATTTGCCCAGTCTTTTTTTCCAAATCCCATTATGAATATCAGAATTTGAAGGAACGATATTATGGATGATAGAAAGCAATGCCGATGCAGTCATTTCTGCTACCGCTTCAGTTGGGCCATCTGGCGTATTAGAGACCGCAATGCCCAAGCGTCTAGCAGCTTCGAAATCAACGTTATCGGTTCCGACTCCAATTCGTGCTATTGCTTTTAGTTTATTTGCTTTTGCCAAGACTTTGTCATTCAAAGGTTCGAGGCCGGCAAGGAGGCCGTCGAATTCGCTAATAGAGTCAGAAATTTCATCTTCGGTTAATCTTCGCCTAAATGGATTTAATACCAGTTCAATTCCGTGCCGCAGCAGTTCTTCTTTGGCTTTGGAAGAAGAAAATGAAGATGCACTGGCGAAAACTTTTAGTCCCATGATTAGTGTCTTCCTTTTGAATACTTATCTAAATAGTAATCTAGTAATGCGTGCTGCAAAATAGCGTGAGAGGCTTCAACCATTCCATACGTGGGCATATTAACATGGAAATTTAAATCACCCAAACCGCGTATTGTATTATTCTCATTTTTGCCAGACATCGTGACAATAAAACTACCTTTATTTCTTGCTGCATTAACGGCTTTTACAATATTTTTAGAGTTGCCTGAAGAAGAGATGGCAAATAGCATATCGCTATTTCCCATTATGCGGTTGATTCGATAAGAAAAAACATCATCATAAGAAATGTCGTTGCTAATCGCAGTTATATGCGAGGTTTCTGAACATGTTTGAGTATTGACTTCCGCGTTTTGAAAGAAATCGTGCGACATGTGCTCTGCCATTGTGCAGCTTGCACCATTCCCGCAAAAAAAGATGAGGCTCTTATTAAGTGCTATTTCTTTAACTAAATCGGCGAATTTGTCAAATGCCACTTGCATGGGTACTTTGTCGCCCTTCCGGTCAACGACCGTCATATTTTTTAACGCTCTACTAATGTCGTCACAAAAATCAAAAAAATATTTCACATTATTTTCCTCCTATTTTTTTGCTATTTTCGATTGCTGCTCTGCAGGCACTCCCTAAGAATATTTCATCGACGCCCAGTGCTATAAAAGAGTAGCCTGAGCGAACAAGATTTTCAACTTTATTGTTTTCCACATTGACAACATGATAGCCTTTTGTGGCATTTATTCTATTGCTAATAGCCTCGACCTTGCTTAAAGCATCAGCCACTTCTTTTCTATCATACTCTCCTGGATAACCAATGGAAGCCGATAAATCATATGGACCAATAATAAAGCCATCGATACCTTCAACAGTAAGGATTTTTTCTAGCTCATCAAGAGCTTTAACACTTTCAATCTGAGCAATAACC
>Ga0172377_10002933_pt1 | contig 17484 bp, 11 predicted proteins | sample Pumphouse3metaG_FD_119749 | JGI IMG/M metagenome (GOLD analysis project Ga0172377, IMG submission 119749) | Leachate microbial communities from a municipal landfill in Southern Ontario, Canada - Pumphouse #3 metaG | ecosystem: Engineered > Solid waste > Landfill > Unclassified | place: Canada...
ATCAATCTGCTGGTTTACCCCAATCATGAACTATGACGCTTTATCCAGGATTCCAGCTCCTGACGCGGTATCAGATCCAGAGCGGAAAGTTCTTTTCCGGGGATCCACTTCAACAATAACCTATGATGAATACCCACACGTAATCGATATATGCCAGAGAGCCGCTTTATCGAACGAAAATTTCTCCATGCGTCTCCATCATATGCAGCAATCCCCCCGATTGATTTCAAGGCACTTTCGACGATAGATGCCGGCAAATTGCGGCAAGCATCCCGAAAACTCTGCCGATACTCCGGAATGATGACTCGGCGCTCTTTCTTTGAGGGCATTTCTGCCACATCATCCTCTTCACTGCAATATTCCTCACGAACAGCAACGGACTTTCGTTGTGCTATACGCTGCTCATTTTCAAGCTGCTCCCTTAACTTGCGTCTCTGCTCCTGCTGATTACCAACCTCAACTTTCAGGTTTTCAATCTGTCGCCTGAGTCTATCCATAATTGCTTGTTGTTCTGGAGAAGGCCCGTCATGCTGAACAACCGGCACTTCAGTCATTTTCTCCCTGTCACGTTCCGCTTCCGCCAACTCCTTTTTCATCTGCCGCAGATTCTCCTCCGCATCCCGTAGCTTTTTCGCCGCTAACTTAGCCTGATCCCTTGCCTCAGCGAGTTCTCCACGCAACCCACTCTCAATACCGGCATTCTTCAGTTCCAGCCGGTTTTTCTTATACTCTTGTTCTCCCTCGGACACCATCTCATCAATAGGGTCATCCCATGGATCCAACCCGAGATCAACGCGGCACTCATGCACAACATCCACCAATAATTCATTATCCAGCACCCTATTGGGACACTGACTGACTGCCGCACGGGCAAAGAGTATACTAAGAGCAGGAAACTTGCGGCGGAGTATATGGCTCAGATTCAGCAAATCATGGTCGTGCAGAAAATCATACTCCGCATCAGGATCAAGCGCAGTCGCACACCGTTTTTCCAAAGAAGCAAGAACTCCCGGATTTTGATACAAATCAAACTGCATGTTCACATCATCCCAATCAACAAGATCAAAGTCAGCGGGAATGAACTTTCGAGCACGTGCTGCCACATCCATATTGCCAGCGTTCAATGCCTGTTCCATAAGTTCCACAAAGTGTCCAGGATCCAGTTCAAGATCATGATCCGTTCTATTAAAGCACTCTACAAACATTTCAAAGGCAAGATCAAGCAAACCGAATACCTTAGCCCTTTCATACGCAGCCAGCAACTGCCGGGCGTTAAGTGTTTTCGGATCAAGTTTCTTGATCTCATATGCACGCATCTGCTCAATAAACTGAGTATCTCTCACGGCTCCAGGGTTTTCCAGAAGTTGCGACCTTGTGATACCCTCATACTCCGAAGCATCTTCCAGAAGCTTTTCATCCTCGCTCAAGCAGCAGCGCTTGTACTTCTTTCCGCTCCCGCAGTGACAGGGATCATTTCGACCGACCTTTGCCACCGGCCTGCGTATTGTTCCGCCGGTACTTATGACCTTAGGCGGAGCCCGTTCAGGCAGCACCTTTTTAATATCACATTCAATAAATACCGGATATGCGCCCTTTTCAAGCCGACCTGCTTCCAGCATTGCAAGCGCCTCAATCGCCATCAAGCTGATACGAGGATCAACCGGCAGGTCACTCAAATAGTGCAACAAACGACGCACGGCTTCATCATCAAGGCCATCACGCAGGGTTAATTCAGCGGCCAGCCGGGCATAAAGAATCTGGCGCTGATAGGAGAGTTCCTCTGCACGAGCAGCCTTTAGAAGATGCGGAATAACGTTCTCATCCTGATACATAAAAGGAAATGGAATACTGGAAATATCGGATGTCACAAAACCGCTGCGTACAAGAACTGCGGGATCCAGGACAAAGCCGAGATAGGAAAATGTTTCCAGCAAGCGTGTCAGCGCCTGGTCCTCCCCCGCCTCCGTCAGATGCTCGACCCAACTGTTGGCAGTATCAACCGGAATATCCCGGAACATCTCCGCCAGCTCGGATATACCCGATTCACAAAAGGGAGTCTCCGCTAATTTATTGATCAACTGCGGTGTCATTTCTTCAAAAACACTATCTGTGAATTCGTTATTCATATTATTTCAGTATGTCTGGAAACGCCTCATCAATCTGCTCAATCAGAAATGATACGAAAACTTAAAGTCAGAGATGCCAGATGGTTTAATACGGTAATTTGTCATACAATTCTTATCGTTGGCAACACCCCAATTTTTCTGTAAATTTAAAAAGTGTGTTATTAAAGCATCATTTCTTTCACTTTCAAATAAACTATATCGCACAGTATGTTAATGCGTCAAATGATTTTCGGAACAAATAATTTTTGCCCCACTTGAAAGAATAATCGTGAGTAATTTGAGCTCTATCTTATTTGTTGAGCGTACAACCAATATTTGAAGACACCTAAAAAACGCCTTGTGCCGATCGGCACAAGGCGTTTTTTATGAAATATGTATAATTTCAGGATTAAACTTTATATGACCACGGGCCACGATGCGGACGTTCGAGCATCTTGTTCGCTTCATCATCCCCGATGATTGTCTCGGTCTTGGGATCAAAGCGGATCTTGCGATCCAGTTTCATAACCATGTTGCCAAGATGGCAAATCGATGAAACACGATGGCCGATTTCAACCGACTCGTTCGGTGTTTCGCGGCTTTTAACACAATCAATAAATGTGCGGTAATGGTTGGTGAACTGCTCTGATGTACCCTTCCCCTGAACCGCCTTGGCAATTTCAGGAGATGACGCATCCGTAATTGAGCGTCCTCTGGTTTCAATCCATCCCTTGTCGCCCTCAATTCGTACGCCAAACGATTTGGGTGAGGTGACGCACTCGAGCTCCATGCCTTTTTCAAAGCGGCAACCAAAATGAATCTTTGTCGCTGTATCGAAGAGGTCACCCTTGAGCGGGAACTCTGAGCCCATGTTCCACATTTCAACCGGCCACTGATCATCAAGACCGAGCGCCCACATGGCTAAACCAATCGAGTGATGACCGAAGTTGGTAGTTTGTCCGCCTGAATAGTCGCTGACAAAACGAAAACGATAGAGACAGCGGTCGATATGATACGGAGCCATCGGCGCGGGGCCGAGCCACATATCATATTCAAAACCTTCAGGTACCGGCATCGGCTTCCAGCCGGGTCCGGGGCCGTCAAAATTATTTTTGGCGACATAAGTCACCACGCGATGAGGCTTACCGACGACACCGCCCTGTATGGCTTTCGTGAATCCGCGCAGGAAATCGGTTGAACGCCACTGACTGCCACACTGCAGAACGCGATTGTATTTGCGCACAGCTTTGATCATCTCCTGACCGTCGCGCACTGTCAAGCTAAGCGGTTTCTGGCAATAAATATCCTTACCGGCTGCCGCGGCTTGAATCGTCTGAATTGCGTGCCAGTGATCAGGTGTAATGATTGCCACTGTATCAATATCCTTGCGGGCAAGCAGATCACGAAAATCAACGTAAGAAGAAACGCCCTTGAAAGATCCGGAAGGTGAACGCTCAGCATAAGCACTTTCAACCATAGCGCGCACCGGCTCACGACCGAGGAACTGTTTGTCATTTTTGTAACCGTAACTAGCCTTATTGACATCGCAGACCGCTACGACCTGCACATCTTCCATCGGCAGCCACCGCTTCAGATCCTGTTCAGATTGATTGCCGCAACCGATAATACCCATGGTGATGCGCTTCGACGGCGCATTTGCCCCCAGCGTCTGAGAACGCACAACCATCGGAAAACCAATAGCGCCAACTGCCGCAGATTTCAAAAAACCGCGCCGCGAATGCGTGGCTGACACCCCTATTTTTGACTCACTCATCCTTAAACTCCTTTGCTTTTATTTGTCAAATCGTCCAACCACTACGGCCATCCGTTTTCAGAAAACGATTCAGTTGCGGCATGTTGACGCAACTCATTGCCCCACCATCCCACTTGACGAGGTTTCCTTTACCGGCTCTGATCGCCATACAGCCGAGCAACACCAATTCATTCAACTGGCATGAATAATCGAAATTAGCGCTGGGCGGCACTCCACCACGACAGGCACGGAAGAAATCGCTTTGATGCGTGCCCTTAACCCGCGGCAATGTGGGAGCCGGCTTCTTGAAAGCGCGGTGCGCCTCTTCCGGCAGGATTCTCACCCCGTCGCCATAGGCATCAGTGATCATCATTCCTTTATCACCCACATAAAGAGTGCCGTTAGTACCGAAATTGCGATCATATTTTTTCTCAATTTCGGTCACGATCGGCGGCTTATTCTGATACTGTTTGCCAACGCAATCGCGTTTGAAATTCACCGTGCTCTCGTTATATGGCTGTCCTGGCGCTAAACCGTCAAACCAATGAAGTTTAACCGGATCCATGCCCTCACGCGCTGGAAAATCCCAACGGATGCGTGTGCCCACAGGAAAGCACTCGTCATTGCCACCCATAATATCAACCAGTTCAAACGATTCAGGATGACCGAGTTTCAGTGCCCAATAAGCTGGATCAAGAATATGACAACCCATATTGCCAAGTGAGCCGTTACCAAAATCAAACCAGGCATGCCAGTCATGCGGATGAATCTTTTCATGAAAATCCCGATAAGGCGCGGGACCGAGCCACGACTCCCAATCCAATCCTGGAGGAATTGGTATTGACGAAGGACGACCCTTAACAGAACCGTTGGCACGATCGCTCCAGCAGTACACATCATGCACCTGTCCAATCGCGCCGGCCCAGATGAATTCGCACAAACGTCGACAGCCCTCACCGGAGTGACCCTGCTGACCCATCTGAGTCACAACTTTATAACGGCGCGACTCTTCAAGCAACTGACGCGACTCCGCGACGGTCAGTGACAGCGGTTTTTCCACATAAACATGAATGCCGCGGCGCATCGCCATCAATGCTGGCAGCGCATGTTGATGATTAGGCGTTGCAATGATAACCGCATCCAATTCGCCACCGATCTCCTCAAACATTTTTCTATAATCCGCATAAGTGCAGATTTTTGAGACATCAGCATTTGGAGCGACATCACGCACTTTAGCCAAAGCCAGTTCGAGTTGCTTCTGGTCAGGATCAACCAGCGCCACAAGCTGCTCCTCACAGGCTGCCGGAATCTGCGCACTCAAACCTCTGATGCCACAGCCAAGCACGGCCACCCGTAAAGGTTTAACCGCCGCGGCGCCATCCTGTCCATACGCACCTATAACGGAAAATCCCGCCGCCCCCGCAGCCCCCTGCATAAAATTTCGTCTACTGATTTTTAAGCTCATCTTCCATCCCATTTCTTGTTACCGACAAATTGCAATACATGATTAAAATATTATCCAATCACTTACTATTACAAAATACACCCCTAAGATAAAACGGTCAAGAGCAATCTCAATTTTTTGAGAATTTTAAGACTGGCCAAAGTTCGTTCGCCAACTTATGATTTGCGGCAATGCGCGGCTATCATGCCGCGCCGCTGTTAAGGTCAATCAGCTAAACATCCAATACAGCATCACCGGAATTGTACACCAGCAGCACTTCGCCGGGCAGATCGACAACATCGCGCAACTGCGCGCTCAATGCGCTATCCTTTTCATTCTCCGAGGGTTCAAACGCGGCAAACAGCAGAGCGGAAGGCTGCATTGCTTCGCGAATCGCATCTAGTGGCGAGTTGGTGGGAATAACAATCAAATCCACCTCAATGCGCGCAAGTTCCAGCATTTCATTCATCTGTCGCCGCACATTAGCGACATCGGCCTTTGATGGGATTGTTCTTATGATCCGAATGGTTTTGGTGCGCCATTCATGATTACGTTTCAACAAATAGGCCAGCAGCAGCATTAACGCGCCATGGCGTTCATGCGTCCACCATATATTAATACATCCCGGCAGCACTACTGTGCGCGATTCTTTATCTTTCTGCTTATTCGCCACCACAATTACGCTGCGTCCCATCCGGCGGGCTAATGTCAGAATTCCCGCGAACACACCAGTTCTTGCGGGATCATCGCTCCACCCTAACAGCAAGGTGTTCGGACGCAAACCGCCCATGCCATGACACTGCAACAGCGCTTGAACGGCAGCGTGAATATTTTCATCAACCACCACAACCGGAAAGGCGTTAATACCCTCTTCTCTGATAAATTTCCGCAAAATAATTTCAGCTTCACGCTGGCGTGTCACCAGATCATCCAGATCACCGCGGATAACCTGGCCAATAGAGACAATGCCGTTATTCTCAGCCAACCAGCAGGCATATTCGGCCAGATGAATGCGATTGTAAGCTCCCCCGCTGAGAGTCAAAATAGAGGGCCGCCAATTTTTGGGATGGTACTGCTCCAACTCCAGTCGCAAAAGCGCTTTCCGGGCACGTTGATAAGCTAGTCCGCTGCTCAGGTCGCCCCATTTCACCAAAATCTCCGCACGTGTGATCAGATAATACATTATACCCGCAAGTGTCATCGCCACTGAAGCCCACAACGCGTTAATTAGAAACATGACCGCAATACAGCCCAAAGCTCCAACCAGTGCCAACGACCAGTGATTCAATTTGAATTTAGGTCGAAAACTCGGATTACGCGTAATGCTTTCATAAAAACACGCCAAATTCACTGTGGCGTAGGTCATTAGAAAAAACATTGTGATAATTGGTGCAATCGTATCAAGATCACCCGCCATAACACCTGTTTGCGCGATCAGGAACGTCAGAACAATCGCACGACGAGGATCTCCGGAAGAGCCGCTGCCTCTCCCGAACATCTTGAGCGCCCTGAAAATATTGTCACGTGCGAAAGCTTGCAGAATGCGTGGCGCACCCATCATACTGCCCAGGGCCGAAGACAATGTAGCCGCGATCACACCAGCGTAAATCAACGCACCTGACAAAGCGCGCTCCTTCATCACAAAAACGTTATGATCTACAAGCGTATTCCGTGGGACACTGGCAGCCAGCAAAAAAGCGATCAATGCGTATATCAATGCTGAAAAACCGATGGAGGCAAAGGTACCGTTGGGAATGGAACGACTAGGCTCCTTGAGATCGCCCGACATATTAACGCCAGCCATAATACCTGTCACTGCGGGAAAAAACAGCGCGAAGACAACAAAAAAGGAGTGTTCCTGATTCCAGGCAGGCTCCAGATTAGCCTGTAAAATCTGAGGCGAAAAACCAAGCAGCGCTCCGATGAAAAAAGAGAGCACCGCTAACATCAGCACGCCCAGAATAGCGTACTGCATTTTAATGGTCCAGCCCGCACCGATAAAAACACACAGAAAAACCGCAAAATTAGTGATTGTCGCCACAGCTTGAAAACTAAGAGGCAGCGATGGAAATGCCGAAAAGAGCGCTTCCGTAAAACCGATAACATAGAGTGTGACGGCAATTGCCTGGGCGACATAGAAAAACACGGCGATCACACCGCCGAACTCTACCCCGAGACTGCGACTGATTAGATAATAGGCGCCTCCGCCACGAACCCGCATATTCGTGGCGATTGATGAAATTGAAAGACTTGTAATCAAGGTAATAACTTTAGCACCGGCTAAAATCAGCAGAGCGTTCCACAACCCGGCGTATCCCACCACGGTTGCAAAACGCAAAAACATGATCACGCCCATGATTGTCAGCAGACTTGGGGTGAACACGCCGCCAAATGTTCCAAAAGAGTAACCTCGCTTAACCAGTGACTTATGTTTTTCCCTGTCCATAGAATCCGGTTTTTCTGCCTAAGGCATAGCGCAATGGGAAGGGAGGAAGCCGTGAGTGCGCAAGTACGCGAATGAGCGAAATGCGCGAGTTGTATTTGACATATTAAACACCCTCACGGAAGTTTCAGTCCGTCAAAAGCATCACCCAGCGATCCAAATGCGGCTTTAGTTTGTGATTTACGCCATCCCTCTAAATCGACCGTATCAACAGTGGAGTCCTGTTCCCACTGAGAAGGAGTAGTCAGCGAGATGCGGTCGCCTTCTATCGATTTAACAACAACCTCGATCTTCTCTCCCGGAGGAAAGGCCAGTTCCAATTTTGCAACCGGACTGCCTCCGTGGGAAACTCCGCTTTGACTGATATGCAGCAACCCTGTTTTCTCCTCCGACAAACGAATAAAAACGCCGAAGGGTTGGATCGACTCCACAATTCCCTCCACCTTTGCACCCGCCGAAAGCTCACCAGGTGCGAGCGCGGCGACACGTTGATCAACCGGGCGCAGTGATATGCGGCGACGCTCATTATCAATCTCATCAATCTGCAGATCAAGTTGTTGTCCTTCGCTGACCACCTCACGCGCAGACATCAGACGTCGCCCATTGCCCAGTTTGCCAATCGGAATCAACCCTTCCACTCCCGGAGCAAGCTCAGCAAATGCTCCGTAACGTTCAACGCGCGTCACGGTTCCAGTGCAGATTGAGCCGACCGGATGCTGCGCGACTGTATCATCCCATGGGTCACCCTGAGCACCGCGTAAACTGAGTGAGATGCGGTCAGCATCCCAATCCAATGATTTAATTTCCACTTCGACTTTATCGCCGGGACGCACGATCTCTTCGACTTTTACATCACGTGACCAGGAAAGCTCCTTGATTGGAATCAGACCTTCTGCTCCGCCCAGATCGACAAAAACACCGAAATCCATAATGCGCGTAACAGTGCCGGGAGCAATCATACCCACATACAAATCCTCTCGCAGCTCCTGTTTCTGAACCTCGCGCTCTTGTTCAAGTAGAACACGCCGACTGACGATCACGTTCACGCCGCGATCATCATTATCATACTCCGTAATCATAAACATGAATGTCTGACCAATATAAACCGCTTCATCATCGCGATACAGATTTATCTGTGAGTACGGACAAAATGCGCGTTGTCCATGCACCTGGACCTCATAACCGCCGTTAATCTCCTTCTCCACGCGACCCTCTACCGGCATCCGGCGCTCGTAAGCGTCATGTAATGTTCTTTCAACTGCCGACCGGGAGCTCAACTTTGATGTGAAAAGAAATGTGCCGTTCTGCATGCCGGAAAAGATAACTTCGAGAGTGTCGCCGACCTCAACTCGCACAGATCCGTCTTCGCGCAGCACATCCTCAAACGGCAACAGTCCCTCACGCTTGGCATTAACATCCAAAGTCACATACTCCTCTGATATACCGGTAACAAAGCCTTTGACGCGCTCACCCGGATCAAAGCCGGCGCGGTAGCTGGTGAGTTGCTCATTAAGCAACATTTCAAAATCAGACATTGAAGCTTTTTTTTCACTCATTTCTTAATCTTTCATATAAAACAACTGCGGATCATCTTACATCCCGCGGCTTTAAAACTGTTAAACCAAAAGTCATAGTCCATGCATCATCCACTTTGATTCGCTTTAATGCATGACCTGCTCCCCAGGAATCGGAGTATAATAACTCATTTTCGCGGGCGTTAAAGCCAATAATTAAACGAATATGGCCAAAAGCGCCGCTAACAGACAATGCGGGTGTTTCGGAAATTTTACCGACAACACAAGCCCAGAACAGCGGCACACCCTGCCGGACGTAAGCTTGAACATCCTGCTGAAAGCGCTGATACTCCTGTGTGCGAGAGAGACGCGCCTCTTTCAGAATGTCAATATTCATAACCTCAAATATGCTCATTATATTGATCAACTTCACGTTATTCGGCAGAGTATCACAATAATCCATCGGATCGATGATCTCAGCATCAACAGATTTGGCTGCGCGGTTATACTGTTCAATCAGTTTATTAAAACCGCTTTTTTCAAAACTGGCGCCACTGCCCGGATCCAGCAGAGTCCTACTGCTTAACTGATAACGTTTGCCGACAACCGAGATAGCCGCCACCATACCCTCTAAAGATGTTCCACCCTGCGCAGCGGTGTCGGCAAGCTGCGCAATCTCATGCTGATCGCCCTGCCAGCCGTAATATCGCAGCACACGTTCCGCCGAAGCTGCCGCACAGTAACCCTTCTGACCCTGATCAACCATGGGAATGCCGGTCACCCACACATCGCCAGCGCCATTTTGCTCAACATTTTTAAGTAAATGCCGTCCACTGACAAGCTTGGCCCAATCAGGTTTGACAGATGGACGTCCGGTAAGCGAACCCGCCCGCACAGGTGTCAGCACCGCCTTGACAAATTCAGCCCGAAAGGGAACCATCACGCGATTAGAACGATGAGCATTCACAAACGCCCATTCAATCTGAACACCGACATCCCCCACCTTCCAACTTCGCCGGTTAACATAGTAATTAGGACGATCATTGGAGACCTTGCCGGTCACACCCCGTGAACCGGATATCTGCTCCAGACGGGCGCAAATCTTATCAATCAGATTTTTGAACTCCTCCTTCTCCAGTTCACCGGCATCGCCTTTGTTGTAAAGATAAAGTTCGATGCGATCCAACGCCGTTTCACTAAAATACAGCCGTTGCTCCCAGACCTTGAATTCCTGAAACGATAATTTATCTGAATTAGAAGTAAGAACTTTACCGTCCGAGGAAACAGCAAACCGATAATCAGCGAAATTCTCCAGAACCGCTTTAACATCACCGCTCCACTTTTCCACATCGGCAAGAAATTGATCTGGCAAAGATGACTCTGCCATTAAAGCTGAAAAAAACAGGACGGCTGAAAGCGAGAACAAAGCCTTGAGTCGAAGTGTAAAATAGCCCACATTATACTCCATTAACGTTTCATTGCATCAAACCTGCAATCGCGGCACCGATCACAGGCGAATCGTCAACTTTAACCAACTCATAATGCAGACCGCGCGCATCCATCAGCTCTCTAAGTTCACTCTTAACCCGCTCTTCAAAATCGATTGTCAACGTGCGGTAATAAGTCGAGCCGTCAACATTAACGCACACCGGGCGCGATGGATCGTTGCCGCACCCGCTCTTAATGATTGCCGCGGCGATATTGACAGCCGCCAACACCGAGGCGCGCTCATAAACCGGAGTGCATAGAGCTTTGACCAAAGCTCGATCCTGAGAGGTGAAAGCCGATTCCATGAATATATTGTCGCTGGAGGAAGCTCCCCCGCAGAAGTCATCAAGTTCCTTATTAGAGAGCGGATTCCACTCACTGTTCGCACAATCCAACTCTCTCAACCGCTGCGCTCCTGCATCTGAAAAGAACCCCTCTTCGGCTGCTGCAAGCAACACCAGAGTGCCGAGGCTGCCAAGATAGCGTCCAGAAATCATTTTTTCAAAGGTATACGCCCCCGGATCATTGGTACGCTTATCAAGCTCTCTGTCAAAATCGCACTGTTCAATATTTTTAAAACCGCCGGACTCAACATTAATCGCCATTCTGCCATTCGGATCAAGATCACTTCGTTTTGTGATATTGCGATTGCTCTCAACATACGCTGTATTGGTTCCGGTGCCGAGAATAAAACCAATATAAGCGGAGTAATCGCGTGTCAGGCCCCTGCTTCTGCCGGCGAGCAACGCCGCGACTGTATCATTTAAAATCACGATTCGTCGATCCAGTCCGCGTTGCGCCAGATGTTCATGTAAACCCGCGCCAATCATTGTATTCACCACTGATGGCACGGCGATCTGTTTACTCCAGTACAGCAGGCGCGCATCACACTCAGGGGTAATTTCGGCGGCATAGGAAAAGCAGAAACCAATCGTATCGGAATGCACCAGATTAGGCGCCACAAAATCCGCAAACGCCTCAAAAAATTCATCGCGGCTCATCTCCTGATCCGAACCCGGCATCGAGCGCTTGCTGAATTCACCGATAGCTATCTCTCCCTGCGCGTTGGCTGTTACAACCGCGGTTCTCAGATTAGTGCCGCCGGCATCCAAAACCACTACCGGCACATCTGTTCTGACACTACGGTCAAGTGAAATAAAAGAGGGTATCATCGCCAAAGAGGAGGGTGCGCCCTTCAAGCCACTCTCCATCTCAGAGGCAAACGCATCCAAAAGCCTTTCACGATCTATCGCATTAACATCCAATCCCCGGGATTTTAAAAACTGGTCTACTTTGTCGATCATCTTATACTACTCCGTGCCAAATAACAGATTCACATGGATCAAAGCGGCATTAATGAACCCGCTACACCAGACACTTCATTCCCGTTTTTAATTGGCGCGAGCGAGATTTCTAAATTGACAACCTGTCCCTGCGCATCGTTTACCGTGAACTTCTCACGAATCTGTTCTCCACTGAGCGCTTTGGCAAAGTAGCGCATAGCATCCGGCAGAAGATCAATAAAACGCACTTTGAATGCCTCTTCGACATTGGGTATATTAAAGGATTGCAACAGTGCCTGATTGACATTGGTGAAAAACCCATCTGAGGAGCAGACAAACGCAGGCACAAGCGCCACCTGGAAGGCAGCGGCTGATTTGCGCAGCTCATCCATCGCGCTTTTCCGCTGATCAACATTTCGGACAGCGAAAACCACATTGTTTTCACGGGTTAGCGACAACGTGCTTACCCCGACCTCACCTTTAAACGAAGTGCCGTCACTTTTATAGCAACGTGCGGTAATTAACACATTATGATTCTCCTCGAGATTACGCTTTAGATGAGCGAACATCTGACTGTTCATACCCTTGATGATTTTTTCAACCGGCAGATCCCAAGCATCTTCACGCGAATAACCAAGCACCTTGTTAACCCGATCATTACAATCAACCACATGGCCATGATCATCCAGCACCAAAATAGCATCATACAGCCCATTCATAAGCTGATAATATAATGCGCGCTGATCAGTTTTAGGCTTAACCCCCACATTCACCGAATTGTCTGATGCCGCGGCAGGTGCGGCGGGAGCCTCCGGTTTATTCAGATGAAGCGCGAACTTGGGTTTATCATTTGCAGCCGGATCGGCACCAACGGAACCACCGACAACCTTTAATCCGGTATTGACTACTTTGACTCTCTGTTCCGACGACTGTGCCGGACTTTTCGTCTCAGCCTCTCTGGTTTCACTGACACTCTTCAGCTTAATCGGTGCTGTTTTGGGTGCCATACGTACAGGAGTCATCACTGGCTTGCTTTCAGCGCCCAATCTAGTCGCAAAAATACCAGCCACATGGGCGTTCTTTAACACCGACACATTTTTTTTATCAACACTGTTCACTTTTTTCTCCTCAGTTTTCTCAGCCGTAACCTCAGGCATATCGCGTTTCACGCTTTGTTCCGCCCCCGTTGGCTCTGAGTTTTTCCGGGTCACATTACGTTTGAGAAGTTCAGCATTGCGTTTAATCTCATCCAGCACCTGATTCGCTTGATCATCATCCCGCTGCTGCTCTTCATCAGTATCGCCAAAACTCATCGGAAAAACATCATCCGTCATTACGACTACACCAGTGGATGCACTGGAGTCGTTGCTTCCGCTCTCAGAGTCATCACCATCCCGCTTTTTAAACCAAAATCTACCAGCCATGATAATCCACCTTATCTTATTATAACCCTTAAATTGTATTCCAATGGCAAACCAACATTTAGTTTCTAAATAAATATTTTATTAAAAATCAAACTACCCAACGTCAAAGCGCAATTATTATGCCATAAATTTATCCTAAATCCAATCTTGATTTATGGCATAATTTTTGCATAAATAATGACGTTATTTATTTAAACAGGAAGTGGAACTCATGGAAAACAAAAATTATACAAAACTTGATCTAGTAAGGGAAATAGCGTTTACAGTTGGAATCACACAAAAAAAAGCGCGTTTTGTACTGGATGCCCTACAATTCATAGCGTATAGAGAAGCGGCTCACAACGGGTTTACCATACCTGGCATATGCAAACTTGACATTATTAAGCGCAAAGAAAGACAGGTAAGAAATCCTCAAACAGGAGAAAAAATTCTCATTGGTGAACATGATGCTCTGCGTGTAAGAGTCCTTAAAAAGGCGAAAGACACTGTTACTCCGCCTCCTAAAGACTTAATCACCTACCTGCCTGATGAAGACCATGCCCCCCAAATATACGATGATTTCTCCAAGGCTATCTCATTTTTATGTTGGAACTGCAAGCAGGAGATCGAAGCACCCCACGCCGCCGCTGGCATTAAATCCGAGTGCCCAGGCTGCCACAGTGAAATTGTAATCCCTGAGACATCGGAGCCCGGCACAATTCACGGCGGGCCTCTACCGGAAGCCGAACCCCAGCAGCCACCTGAACAGCCAACTGCTCCTTCCAACGAATTTACCTTCACTCCAAAACCTCCATCTGCTCCGACCGAGCAGGAGAAAACTGCACCGTTGCCGGATCAACCGCCAACTCACGATCCAGCCAAACGGCAGACAATCCGCATTGATCTGGCCGCACTTGGTTTTGACGATCAAAAACCTGTCATGCCCAAGAGAATGATCTCGTTTTTCTGCAAAAACTGTCGGCAGGAGATTGAAGCGCCTGTTGATATGGCCGGTTCCTCTTCCGAGTGTCCCGCCTGCGGCGCAACCTTTGAAGTGCCTTTCTTTTCCGATCAGGGGACTCTGCACGGCAGTGATCTTGAACACACCGCCGCCGACCTGCAGGAGATCAAAGGACGGACAATCCGCATCGAAGTTCCAGATGACATTTAATTATTTTCTGGTAAAAGAATGTCCGGGGATGATGTCTTGTTCATAAGATGCCAGCATTTGCTCATGCTGCGCAATGATATCGCGGTATTTGCTCTCGGATGACAGATTATTGTGCTCCCAGGGATCGTTGACCATGTCAAAGAGCATTGTCTGCTCCTGACGTTCAAGTTTAAATCCCTCCCCCGGCAAAAACTCCACCGGTTTGCCACTGGCTTTGCTGATATACGCCTGTTCAATGGCGCGCTTAGGTTTAAGTGGAGCCGGTTTATAGCTCATGACAAACTTATAGCGTTGACTGCGGATAACTCTGCCGACTTCGCGCAGCTCAATAAAGAGAGAGTCATGCCAATCAGTTGCATGCCCCTCTAATAACGGTCGCAAAGAGCGACCGCGACAATTAGGCGGCGGTTTTATGCCTGCATAATCACAAATCGTCGGGGTAATATCCGCACCGCTGACCAAATGTTCACTGTCAATCACATTTGACCGCACTCCGAATTTCGGAGCATAAACAATCAGCGGTACTTTAACCGACTCTTCATAAGGGTGCCATTTGGAGACACGTCCATGACGCGCCAAGCCATCACCGTGATCCGAGGTGAAAATTATAATGGTATCATCGTTACGATCACGCACCGCCTGCAAAAGCCGCCCAACGTTGCAGTCAAGGCGTTCGATCATGCGGCAGTAATCATAAATATAATTCTGCCACTGCATATCACTGTAATTGATACTGCCCTTCCAAATCTCATCGAAATCATATTTTTTATTGGGCGGCAACACAGGGTACTGATCCATCAGCTTAAAAAGATTGTTGCCTCGCACCTGGCCGCTGTTCAATTGCGGCGACCAGAAACAGATGTCATGCGGATCCATAAAACCGGCGACCGCCAGAAAAGGTTTGTCGCCGCGATAATTTCGCAGATAGGCCTCAACCCCCGACGAAACACCGTAATCCATATCACGTCCCCAAATATCCGGACCACTGGGAATGGTATCGAAACCAGGTATTTTACGCGGACCGTCAACTGTCGGATTATTCCAAGGTCCGCCGGCATGCCACTTGCCGCAGTAGACCCGCTCATAGTCCGAATGAGCTTCCAGCCACTGACCCAGATTGAGAACTTCACGATCGATCCCGATGTTGTTATGAATGACACCGGTCTCAATTGAGTAACGACCGGTAAACATACAAGAACGCGCGGGGCAGCAGACTGGATTCTGCGAATGCGAAAGGGTGAAAGAGACACCACCTTTAACCAGTTTATCAAGGTTGGGTGTATGGCTCCAATGGCACAAATACGCCGGATCAGTGAAATGTTGCTTGTAGGCTGAAACAGCATCCAGCACCATCTGATCACAGACAACCACCAGTATATTCGGCTTCATCCGCTCAGGCTGATTTTCCGCTGCCCTGACAAGGGATGGAGCAAGCGCGAGAGTTGCCGACGCGGTTGAGCCTTTAAGAAAATCGCGTCTCTTTAAATTATTCAACGATATCGACATCAGCGTATCCTGTTTTAATTCCGTTTTCAGAGTAGAGTATCAACGACTGCATACCGGCGACATACGCCAGCAAACGTCCGGAGCTATCGACACAAAAGGTGGCGGGAACTGTCGCAAAACCGATCTGATCAAAAACGTACACCTCCCCTGTCCCGTTTTTAAATGTCGCTTTTGTTTTACAGCGCAGTCGCAACCTCTGATCAGGACACGGCTGATCATACTCGTCAAGCATGGTGAATTTCAGCGCAGGCACATCAGCGCCGGGCAGACGTTGAACCGCGTCCAAAAGAGCGTGCTTACAGGTGTAACGTCCTTTCAAAGTCAAAGTCTGTCTGTGAGCTCCGCTCGCAATTGAAAGCAGACCGTTTTCAACCTTGAACCGTTTATGCAACCCGGTATTCAAATATGCCGGAGCATCAATATCCGCGGCGATTTTCGAATGCACCTCCCATGAGCGGGGCGTTGACAACTCGTCACTCAACGATTCAAGTCGGGCGATTGTGAAGAATCGATAACCGCGGTCAACTGTTGGTCGAGAGTTGACGATATGCAGTGCGCCATTCATATCCCTCTTGATTTTCAGGGTGCCCTGCACCCGGCCAAGCGCGAAAAAAGAGCTACCGTCAATATACGTATGGCTCCACTCGCCAACTGGATTAAAAGCATCCTGAGGCATATTCAGTTCACGCAACACACGCGCGATATAAGAATCCGGGTGTTGAATGTTCTGAGCGATTGCCTTGGCAGATCGAGCGGCTTTAGCGGACATCGATTCTCCTTATACTCTTTTTTTAAGCCTTCTTTTCGCGCCCCATCCAGCAGACCGCACTGACAAACCAGATCAACGTACTGGCTGTCATAATCCCTTTGACTTGCGCCAAATCGCACGCGCCTGATGCAAATCTCAACCCCGGCACCACAATTCCGATCAGGGCGATCCAGGAGAGAATCTGGGCGGTTAAGCGGAAAGCGGCGGTTTCATGAATATTCTTCTGATGAATAAAACTGACAGCGATATACAGAAATGAAGCCACAAACCAGCCGGGCAGCGAAACAAAGTATATCTGGAAGTAGGGTTTGCCTGATAGTACGAGCATCATACAGATAACAAATGTGGCAATCCAGGCGATTCCGGCCGCCGGGCTGAAACTGATTTTTTTCAGCTCCGCAAAGTTACTTTTTAAACCGATACGTTCCAGAACCCAGTAATCAATAAAAATGACCGCTCCCATCGGCATCAGCACCAGACCATAGAGAGCGACAAACCCAAGCAGACGCATCGCTATGGCCGGAAACATACCGGCAAGAGTCGCAAGCATACCAGTCGCCAGGGTCACTTTGAAACGCGACACCTTGGGCATGATCGCCTGAAAT
>Ga0172377_10002938_pt1 | contig 17470 bp, 21 predicted proteins | sample Pumphouse3metaG_FD_119749 | JGI IMG/M metagenome (GOLD analysis project Ga0172377, IMG submission 119749) | Leachate microbial communities from a municipal landfill in Southern Ontario, Canada - Pumphouse #3 metaG | ecosystem: Engineered > Solid waste > Landfill > Unclassified | place: Canada...
TAGATGCTCATCCAAATGATGATGGAACAAAAGTAAACGTCAAATTATAATAATAGTAGAAGGAGGTGCATTGTGTACTCTAAAAAAAGAATTTTCATATCCCTTCTTTTTGCTTCGCTTTTGACTTCTTGTGGAAGTTCTAGTAATATTTCAAAAAATATTTATCCGTTTTCGACATATTTAACTATAAATTTTTATAACGAAAATAATGTAAATATTGATGAGATAACAAATATTATTGATGAATACGATAAGCTTTGTGATCCTTATAATGCTTATGATGGAATTAATAATCTTTATACAATTAACAATAGTAACGATTTTATAAAAGTAGACGCCAAATTGTATGATATTTTGAAGATGAGCATTGATGCACAAGAAAAAACGAATGGCTATTTTAATCCTTTAATCGGGAATCTTTCTTTAACCTGGAAAGAAGCAATTGAAAACAAAACTTTGCCAAATGATGATTTAATTTCTAAAGAAATTTTAGAAATTAATAATTCATCTTTAGAATTTAAAGATGATTATATGATTAAAATAAATGGTGAAGCAAATCTTGATTTGGGCGGAATTACAAAAGGATATGTTTTGAGTATTCTTAAAGATTATTTAGCTACTAAAAATATAACAAAATACTTAATTAACGGTGGTAATTCTTCTATTATTTTGGGAAATAAAAATGGTGAAGAATTTAAGGTAGGAATTAATAATATTGGTGCTGGATTTAAGGCCAAAGAGACTTCCATTGGCACTTCATCAGTTGATGAGCAATATTTTGAAGTCAATGGAATAACTTATTCGCATATTATAAATCCTTTTACTGGCTCAGCAGTTTCAAAACATGAAACTGTTGTTGTCATCAACGATAATGCGACATTAATGGATATTTATTCTACTGTGTTCATGATGCTTGATACCGAAGAAATTACTAAAATTGCAAATGAAAACAACTTTAAAGTGATTGTTATAGATAATAAACAGATTACTTATAAGGATAGTGAGATTGAATTATATGTTTAAAAAATATAAACGAGATATTATTTTGATCTCATCTTTACTAATAATAAGTTTATTAGCCTGTTTAGTTTATTTTAATTTTAATGGTTCATCTACAAATTTAGTTGCTAATATTACAGATTCTAATAATGTTGTAACGCAAATCAACCTTGAAAAAGAAACAGAAACTGAGCGAGAAATAATAGTCGATGGTTTACATCAAGATCTTAAAGTCGGTGTTAAACATAATGCAATTCGAGTAATTTATTCATCTTGCCCTCATCAAGATTGCGTAAAAATGGGAACAGTCTCAACGACTAATAAACCAATAGTATGCTTATATAATAAGGTTTACATAGTTTTAATAAGCAATAGTGATGGGAATGATATAAATATTTAACTATGCGTAAAAATTTAATTAAAAAGATATCTTTAATTTCAATTCTTGCTGCTTTAGCAATAATTTTAAGTATCGTTGAGTCATTTATACCATTAGGCATTCCTGGAGTTAAACTTGGTTTAGCTAATGTTGTTATTATTATATCTTTTTATGTTTTTAATTTTTGGTATGCTCTTGGGATTGCTTTTGTTCGTGTTTTTGTTTCTTCATTGTTATTAGGAACTATTTTTCAGATGGGATTTTTTATGAGTTTAACTGGTTCGATTTTATCTTTATTAGTAATGTTTTTATTAAAAGTTATATTTAAGAAATTAAGTGTAATTGGTATTTCGACAGTTGGATCTGTCTTTCATGTTAGTGGGCAAATATTAATTGCAATTTTATATATGGGAAATGTAATGGTTTATTATTATCCACTAATTCTAGTATGTTCGATTGTGACGGGGGTTTTAACTGGTTTTATATCTCTTTATGTAATGAAACTCAAAGTATTTAAAACTTTCAATTCTAGTAGCAATAAGGATGAACAAAAAGAATAGTTTTTAGTCTTAAATAAAATTTTCTTTTTTTGTCTCGTCAATAATTATTATATTTTAATGCCACAAACTTATTAAAAATAATTATTGATATTTATGAGATTTAGTAGAAAATAAAAGTAAGAGATAGTTTATATTAGCTTAGACAATTTGAGATTTATAAGAAATTTGGAATTGTTGGAAAATTATAAGTTACCATATTGATTTTCTAATAACGAAAGGGAATATAATGAATATTAAAAATTTATTGAGAATGAGCTTGCTTGGCTTAGCTTGTTTATTTTGTTGCGCATCTATTTCTTCGTTGAGCAAAAATACAGGAACAGCAAATAATGTTAAATATGAAATTTGTATAAAAACTGGTATTGATATTGGCGATGGATTTGAGGGTGATGTTTTTATCACAATTATTGGGGATAAAGGCAAGACTTCAGAACTTCATTATTTCGATAATGATGAAGCTAATTTTAATTCCAACGATTTAGATGTGTTTAATGATTCAAATGTTGATGTAGGGAATATTGAAAAAATTGACCTTCGTGTTGAAGCTAAAGATGAATGAAAATGTAATTATATAGCGGTTAATAAGTTATATTTTGATATTAATAAGTCATTTAATGGAAACACGAGCGTTGAAACGTTTACTGTTGATAAAACTAAGAAAATCTATCATTACGATATGGGTGCAACTTATGCTGGTGGTGAAAAACCAATTGCCACTTTTGCTTTTATTGAAGCCATCAATGATTATGCTTTTGCAAAAATTTACAACTATTTTGTTTGTGATGGCCAAACAAGAAGCGGATATATTGTTGGAACAAACGGTAGAATTGACCACATTCGTTTTTTAGCAGAAGATAGTTCATTTAAATTATCTTATATAAACATTAACGATGAAAAATTTTATGCTAACGATAAGAGCCCAACAGTCAAGACTAAATTTGCTAATAAAACTTATTATGAAATGTTTGTTAATAAATCTAATTATTTATCATTTGATGTGAAATTTAACGTTTCGGATGATAGTTGGTTTGCTGGAACAGATTCAACTGTTTATTTTAAAATTAGTGGTACAAATGGTGTGAGTAATGAAATATGTCTTGATACCAATGATTATGATGATTTTTGTAAAAATGATCATGACACTTATACGATAGTTACAAAAGATATTGGAACTCCTACCGCCTTCTCAATACTTGTTGATGGTTCTGATGATTTACTTCTTGATAGTATAGAATTTAATAATATAAAATACATATTTGATGGTAAATGGCTTAATGACGATGATGGTTATTTTAAAATAAGTGTAAATTCCGGAGATGAAACAGAAATTAATATTAATACTGGGTCAACCTTCAGCAATATGAATGCAGTCTATATTACGCTTGGTGCTGTTGTTATAATTATTGTGGCTGTTGCGATTATTCTTATTGTTCGTAAGAAAAATAAGAAAACGCCAAACAAAAAATAATTGTTAGTATTCAAAATTAAAAAAAGGAAAAAATACTATGAAAAAAATTAAAAGATTATTTGTCTTAATGTCTAGTTTTCTATTATGCGGTTCGCTGATGTCTATACAAAAGAATTCCACGGAAAATAAAACTAAAAAGCGCGATTATATGGTTACCGTGACCACCAGTAGTCAAAATTTTTCAGGCACTGATGGTAATGTAAAAATTATTCTTTATGGTGCAACAGGGGAGACAAACGCTATTTCTCTTGACAATGGTAAAAATAATTTTGAAACAGGTGAGACAGATGAGTTTCATATTGTAATTAACGATATTGGGGATATTGACGCTTTTCAATTAATTGTTGAACCAGATGGTGATAATTGGCGACTTTTTAAAGTTGCTATTGATCATTGGACTTATGCGGTTAATCAATCATATGAAATAGATACAATGACGGAAAAATTTGTTATTAATCATATGCAATATCAATATAAACTAGAAATGCAATGTTCTGCTTTAGAAGATTCTGGAACATATTCTGATATTTATGTTCAATTGTATTCAGGGGATGAATATCATGCTTATAGTAAGCTTGATAATAATGGCAGTGATTTTGATGATGGAAGTTATGGAGTTTATTATATTTCGGGCTTATACGCTGAGATTGATCGAATTCGTATTAAATCGAAAGATGGTTATAGTCTTAAACTATGTTGGGCAAAGCTAGATGGGGTGCAATATTATAATGGTGATAAAGAAATGGACCCAAGTTTACATACGGATAATAGTACTTATTATATGGATTTAGTTCCAACACCATTTGTAACATATAATGTTCGACTTAATGTTAGCGATAATTTCTTAGCTGGAACTGATGAAGATATCTTGTTTAACTTAACATCTAATAGTAATGTTGATAAATACTATTATTTTGAAACCGGAGATGATATTGATAGAGGGGACAATGTTGATTACACCTTTTATAATTCTACTGAATTTGGTGAAGTAAGTAAGTTTGGTATTTTAATTAACGGGGATGATGATATTCAACTTGATAGTATTGAATTTAATGGAACAAGATATAATCTTGATGAAAAAGTATTAAATACAGATGATGGCTGGTACACTTTTAACGTTGATAATAGTGGTAACACTGAAGTCAATGTTGGTACTTCATTAATCGTTGTAACAAACGCTACTTGGAGTATTATAACAACCGTTGCGATAGTGGAAGTTGCAGTGGCGGTATTTATGGTTGTTTATTTCATGAAGAAGAAAAAAGACAACAAAGATACTAATAAAGATACTAAAGACGAGAAGAAATAGATTTTTCATAATAAAATATATGGAGTAAATGTCGTAGCTAAGCAATAATAATATTATAGAAAAGAGATTTAAATGAGCGATAAAGAAGTGATGCTTGCTGTTTTGTTTTATGGATTGCTACTTATTAGTGCTATTTTTTCTTTTGTTTATGGAATAATTTGTTTCTTTAAAAAGGGCAAACCTCTATACGCACAACTTGTCACTTGTGGAATGGGATGCTTTGTGATGGCGTATATTTTCCAAATTCTACAGATTTTTATTACTAAAGAGATTGAAACTGGATTTCAAGTTGGAAATCTAGGAATAATTGGAGCAATGGCCTTCTTTTTCACCGCATCTTTTGGTGAACTTGATGATGATGTCGATGATGGATATAAATCCTTAAGAAAATATCGTCTTCTTGCTTTTATTGCACCACTTGTAATTCTAATTATTTATTTACCATCTTTATTTAGTTCAATTAGTATGCAAACAAAGATTGTTACGCTTGTTCAATTCATATTTATTGGACCAGCTGCATATTATAGTTTTAAGCATTTAATAATTCCTGATGTAGATGTTGGAATTGTTACGCCAATTAGAGCTTATAATTTAGTTCAATTATTAATCGAATTATTTTTAACCTTAGAACTTGGGGCCATTAATTTTAATGGTGAAGTTATGGCAATTATTTTTGTTGTAATACTTTCGATTTTATTCGTGATTAGCATTCCTCTTCTTAAGAAAGGAGTAAGTAAATGGACACGACAATAGTTTCTTTATTTATTTGTATAGCGGTTCCATTAATTTTGGTTCTCTTTTTCTTAGAAAAGAAAGCTAAACAAACGATATTATTCTTTATTCTAGGGATGTTTGTTTGTCTTTATATTTCAGGGATTAATGGGCTTTTATTAAAAGCTTTTAATAGTGATTATTTTTATGTTACAACTACAATTACTCCAATTAGTGAAGAAATCGCTAAAGCTATTCCAATCATTTTCTTTGCTTATGTTTTTACAAGTGATCGTAAAACTTTAATAACGATTTCCTTTGCTTTAGGTGTTGGATTTGCAGTTATGGAGAACGCTTATTTAATTTTAAATAATGATGATATTAGTATCGCATGGGCTTTTGTAAGAGCTTTTGGCGCAGGATTAATGCATAGTTTATGCACGGCTGCAGTAGGTTATGGTATGAGTCTTGTTCGAGAGAGAAAAAAGTTAGCCTTCTGTGGGACTTTCGCATTGTTGACTACAGCGATTATCTTCCATGCGACATATAATTTACTTGTTCAATCTGACTTAAAAGTGCTTGGATTCATACTTCCTGTTATTGCTTATGTTCCATTATTTATCTTTAATATTGTTAAATATATTAAAAATAAAAAGAGCGCACCAATTACGAAATAATTAGTTCACTTTACAAAAAATTTACATAATTTTAGCTCTTCTTTGATAGAAGAGTTTTTTAATTTTTTCTTTAATATATGCGTAAAAAGGAAAAGTTATGGAAAAGAAATTTATTTTAAGAAGTCTATTAGTTCTTGTTGGATTAACTAGTTTGGCAAGTTGTGGGGGAAGTAGTTTTGATTTAACAAAAAGTATTAGTGTTACAACTCGTGAAGATGGTAGTGGAACGAAAAGTGCATTCATGGAAATTATAGGTTTAAAAGGGAAGAGTGATGTTAGTAACGCAATTATTGCTACAGGAACAGCTGCTGTTCTTCAAGAAGTTAAAGGAAATCCATATGCAATTGCATATGAAAGTTTAGGTTATGTCACCAGTGATGTTAAGAAGTTACAAGTTAATGGCGTAGATGCAACTGTTGAAAACATTAAGGCAAATAAATACAAAATTGCCCGTCCATTAAATGTTATTTATAAAGAAGACACAGTTAAAAATTCTACTTTATTTACAAATTATTTAACTTATCTTCAATCAAAACAAGCCTATGAAATTATTAGTGAAAATGGTTATGTTTCAACTCTCGATAACCCAAAAGAATACACAATTAATGGTGATTTAAAAGGAAGCATTAAGATTAGTGGATCTACTTCATTACAACCTTTAATGATTAAACTTGCAGCAAAATTTGAAGAACTTCAAAAAAATTGCACTGTTGAAGTATCTGGTGGAGGAAGTGGAACTGGTTATTCTAATGGTGAAAATGGAGTATCCGATTTTGGAATGATTAGTGAAGAATTTAAATCGACTAAAGCTCCAAGTTGTACTTACTATACAGTTGCAAAAGATGGAATTGCAATTATCGTAAATTCCAGTAATTCAGTTAATACAATTACTTTAGATGAAGTTAAGAATATTTATAATCTAGAACAAGATTCGGCAAGTAAGATTTCTACTTGGAAACAATTAGCTAATTAAAAATGGTTAAAACGTTTAGTTTAAAAAAAGAAAAAGATAATTTGATGAAAGGCATATTCTTTCTATGTGCCTCTTTTTCTATTATTTCTCTCGTTCTAATCATTGTTTATTTGTTCATAAATGGCATTCCTTTTATGAACAAAATTGGTTTCTTTAATTTTATTTTTGGTATCGATTGGAGCCCAATTAGCGATAGTCCAAGTTATGGAATATTCCAAATGATTGTAACAACAATCTATGTTACTGGACTATCGGTTTTATTTGGTGGAGTGATTGGTGTATTAACTGCAATTTGTTTATATAGGTTTATGCCTAAGAAATTAACAAACGTAGTTATGCAACTGATTAACCTATTAGCAGGTATTCCTTCGGTTATATATGGACTTTTTGGACTTGAAATCATTGTCCCATTTGTGCGAGATTACATTTCGCCTAATGGAGTGGGATATGGAATTTTGAGTTCCTCAATTGTTTTATCGGTTATGATTTTACCAACAATTGTAAGCATTTCATACACTTCATTATTAAGTGTAAATGAAATGTATTTTGAAGGCGCACTAGCGCTTGGAAGTTCAAGAGAAGAGGCAGTTTTTAAAATAATGGTTCCTGCAGCAAAAAGTGGGATTTTATCTGGTATTGTTTTAGGAACTGGTAGAGCATTAGGAGAAACCATGGCTGTAATTATGGTTATTGGTGGCTCTCCACAAATGCCTTCTTCTTTATTTCAAAGTGTCCGAACATTAACAAGTAACATAGCTATGGGAGCAACAGAACTAAGTGGAGATCCACTTAGTGCTTTAGTTGCTAGTGGGGTAGTATTATTTGTTTTCGCATTCTTGCTTAATGTCTCTTTTAGCTTTTTAAATAAAAAAGGAGGAAAAAAGAATGCAAAGAAAAAATAGTTATAGTGGAAAACGATTATTCTTCAAGAATCTTAAAATAACTACCTATATATCGACCTCGATTTGCTTAGTCGCATTGATGGCAATCATTATCGAGATTTTGGTTGATGGTATTCCTTACCTCAGTCTTGATTTAATATTTGGGGCTTATAACGATACTCCATCGATTTTTCCTGCATTAATTGGAACTCTAGAACTCGTTTTTATTTCAATAGTTATTGCTGGACCAATCGGAATTTTTACAGCAATTTTCTTAGTTGAATATCTTGATAATAGTTCATTGCTTGTACGTATTATCAGAATATCAATCGAAACTCTTGCTGGGATTCCTTCAATTGTATATGGGTTATTTGGTTATTTAATATTTGTAGTAAGCATGAATATGGGTTATTCATTACTTGGTGGAGGTCTAACTTTAGCAATAATGATTTTACCAATTATTGTGCGTTCAACTGAAGAAAGCCTTATATCAGTTCCAAATGAATTACGAGAAGGGAGTTTCGCGTTAGGGGCAGGTAAGGTCAGAACAATTTTTAAGGTTGTTTTACCAACAGCAAGTAATGGGATTATAGCAGCAATAATATTAGCAATGGGCAGAGTATTAAGCGAGTCAGCAGTTTTGATTTTAACTATAGGAATGGTCGTTAATAAAGTTCCAACAACTCTTCTTTCATCAGGAACAAGTTTAGCATTAGATATTTATTATTTTGCAAGTTATGGGTATCCAAATGAAGCTGCAGCTACCTCGCTAGTTTTATTGGTGTTAATTATTATATTAAATTTAGCCGCAACATTAGTCGGTAAACTTTCAAGAAGAGGTAAAACAAATGGAAAATAGTGGAATTATTGTTAAAAACTTAAATCTTTTTTACGGAGATTTTAAAGCATTAAAAGATATTAATATAGAGATTAAGAAAGAGCAAGTTACTGCTCTAATTGGTCCTTCTGGTTGTGGGAAATCTACTTTTTTAAAAACTCTAAATCGAATGAATGATTTAGTAAGTGATTGTAAGATTGAAGGTTTAGTAAAAATTGATGGTAAAGATATCTATGAAAAGAAATTTGATGTAAATTTGTTAAGGCAAAAGGTTGGTATGGTTTTTCAAAAACCAAATCCATTTCCAATGAGCATTTATGATAATGTCGCATTTGCGCCACGCACATTTGGTGTAAAAAAGAAAAGTGAATTAGATAAAATTGTTATTGAGAGTTTAAAAAAAGCTTCGTTCTATGATGAAGTTAAGGACAGACTAAAAGACAATGCTCTTGGTTTAAGTGGTGGGCAACAACAAAGGTTATGCATAGCAAGAGCTTTAGCTGCAAAACCTGAGATTCTATTAATGGATGAACCAACAAGTGCTCTTGATCCAATATCTACACAAAAAATTGAAGACTTAATAAACGAACTAAAAAAAGAGATTACTATCGTTATAGTTACACACAATATGCAACAAGCAACAAGAGTATCTGACTATACAGCATTCTTCTTGCTAGGTGAAGTAATAGAATTTGATAAAACTGAGAACATATTTAAATGTCCAAAAGATAAGAGAACACTTAATTATGTAACTGGAAGATTTGGATAAAACATGGGGGTATATATATGGAAAACGACAAATATAGAAAAGAAATTAATAAAATTTTTAACGAAATGATGAAGATGGGAAAAGCAGCCGAAAAAGCTATCGAAGATAGCGTTAAATCATTATTAGTGCGTGATAGAGATTTGGCTCAAAGCGTAATTTCAAATGATAAGATAATTGATGATTTATGCAAAAAAATCGAAAACGATTGTTTAAGAGTTTTGCTTCTTGATAAACCATTTGCTAATGATTTTTTAGAAGTAAGTGCAGCTTTAAAAATGATTACGGATTTAGAGCGTATTGGTGATTATGCCGTTGATATTGCTGAAGAGGTAGTTTCATTTCCTCTTGATGTTCCATTTATTAAGAAACTTGAACACATACCTTTAATGGCGAATATCGTTGTTAGCATGGTTGAAGATAGCATTAATTTTTATATTAATAAGGATGTTAAGGGTGCAAGGATGCTCGATAAAAGAGATGATAAAGTCGATGAATTGTTTTTGCTTATTAAAAATGAATTAATCCAAAAGATTAAGGAAAAAGGAGACAATTCAGATCAAGCCATTATTTTTATGATTATTGCAAAATATCTTGAACGAATTGGTGACCATGCAGTTAATATTGGCGAATGGGTTGACTACTCAATTACAGGTAGTCATTTAATTAGTTAGAGTGTAAAATTATCTTATGAAAAAACCATTAATTTATGCAGTAGATGACGAAGAAGCCATACGTGAATTATACAGTTGCACACTTGCGACTGCTGATTTTGACGCAAAAACTTTTGCAAATTATAAGAGCTTTATGGATGCTTTGAATGAAGAGACTCCAGATTTAATATTACTTGATGTAATGCTTGAAAAAGTTAGTGGCTTTGACATTTTAAAGGAACTAAAAAGTAATAATAAATTTAATAAAATACCAGTTATTATGGTTTCTGCAAAAGGTGATGAAATTAGCAAAGTAAATGGCTTAAATTTAGGTGCTGATGACTATATTGCAAAACCTTTTGGACTATTAGAATTAATTGCTAGAATCAATGCGAATTTACGTAAAATAGATTTTAATTCTGATAAAAAACAAGAATATAAAGATATTGTAATCGATGAAAAGAAACGTGAAGTTACTGTTAAAAACGAGATGATTGTTTTAACGCTTAAAGAATACGAATTATTGCTTTATTTTGTTAAAAATCACGATATTGTTTTAAAAAAAGAACAAATTTTTAATGATGTATGGGGTGAAGAGATAATAGAATCGAGGACACTCGACATTCATATTAATTTGCTAAGAAAAAAGATAATTAATAGCGAAACGAAAATCACGACTATTAGAGGAGTGGGGTATTTATATAAATGAGAAAAAAATTAGTATTTTTTAATACGCTTGTGGTTAGTCTCTCTTTAATTATTTTCTTTTCAATTAGTGTTGTACTTAATAAAAACGCAATTTATAACCAAGCTAGCAATGATATTGTTATGCTTACGGAAGCTTATGCTGATAATTATGATGAATCAATTAAAGAATTAGTAGTTTCAAACAATAATGTTCGTGAAACGATTATTGATAAAGATGGTAATGTTATTTTAGACAGTGAAGAAGTCGATGTTTCTAAACTAGAAAACCATCTTAATCGTGAAGAAATTCAAGCAGCATTAAATAATAATCCAAAAGTAGTTATTCGTGATTCTTCTACTTTAGGAAAAAAAATGTTTTATTATGCAGTCAAAGTAGATACAAAAACTTCCTATATTTTTATTCGTGTTTCTTTAATGGTTTCAAATATAAATGGTTATGTTTACTCTTATTTGCCTTGGCTAATTCTTCTTTTAGTGGCGACGATTGTTTTATCAGTTTTCATTAATATGCTTTATTCAAAAAATGCATTTAAGCCACTTGAAGGAATTAGAACTAATTTAGATAACATTAATAAAGGCATTTATAAAGAAAATATAACTTTAACAAATGATGAAGATTTAAATAAAATCATTGTTGATATAGGTGATCTTTCTCAAAAGATTCAAAAGACAATTCAAGAAGAAGAAAAAGAACGTGATGAATTAAAGCTTATATTTGATTCTGTATCTGATGGAATTATTTCGATTAGTAGCAATGGTTTTATTGTTTCGATGAATAAAAAAGCTTCTAATATTTTTGAAATCGAAAATTATGATGGATTAAAATACGATAGTTTAACAAGCAATAAAAGTTTAACGGATAAAATTAGTGAAGTAATTTTAAACAAAAAAGAAGTCACGTTTGAAGATTGTTTCGATGACAAAACTTATTTATGCGTACTTGCTTCTAACGCACGAAATGAGGTTTTGCTTGTTATGACTGATATCTCAATTGAAAAAAATAATGCAGATTTAAAACGAACATTTTTCGGGAACGCTTCTCATGAATTAAAAACCCCATTGACTTCAATTAAAGGCTTTGTTGAACTTCTTGAAATGCAGAATAAAGATAATAAATTAGACCCATACATTAAACGCATTAAGAGCGAAAGCGAAAGAATGCAAACTTTAATTGAAGATATGCTTTCCTTATCTAGACTCGAAGAAACTAAAGAAGTTAAACTTGAAAAAGTATCATTAAAATCACTAATAATTGAAGCAAATAAATCATTGGTAGATTTATACAAAACCAAAAATATAACTTTTAATTTAGTTGGTGATGAAAAGGTTAATTTTAATATTAACGATGGTTATCGTTTATTTCATAACATTTTAGAAAACGCTATTAAATATAATAATTTAAATGGAAAAGTGGATGTGAAAATAAATAAGGTTACTAATCTTGTTTATTGCACAATAACTGATAATGGAATCGGTATAGCCGAAAAAGATTTGGACCATGTTTTTGAAAGATTTTATCGTGTTGATAAATCAAGATCTCGTGAATCTGGTGGAACTGGTCTTGGGTTAGCAATTGTTAAGCATATTTGTGAGTTATATAAAATTAAATTATTAATTGAATCAAAACTTGGATTAGGAACGACAATAACATTAGTTTTTAAAGAAGATTAACCTATAAAATTAAAGGTTACTAGTATCCCAATAACTAAAGTTAAAGCGTTGGCGGCAGCAGTTAAAGGAATTAATACCCATTCTTTTTTAAATTTAATTAAATAGAAAATAGTTTCTATAACAAAAACCAAGATTTCTAAAATTCCAAAATATAATTCGTAATTAGAAGGTATATATTTTAATATAAAATACATCAAAACATTTAAGCATACGTTTGTAATAACGTTTATTAATATTGAATTTAAAGCAAACTTTTTATCTTTGTATCCAAAACAACCAAAAAATAATGGCTCAATTATTATAGTGAGCAAAAAACAAATGATGGCTTCTTTAAGATAAGTTATGTCCATTATTTTTTACGAGAACAAATAACTGCTATTGCAATAACTATACCAACAACAAGAACGACCCCTCCTATAATAAGAAACATAGGTAAGAAGGTTCCAACAGGTGATGCATCTAAAATCATAAATATCTCCTCTCTTTCTTTAAAAGAATATATGTCACATAAACTAAAACAATGTTAACTAGTAAGAATATATATTTTATAAATTCACTATAACCTAAATAAACAATAAAGTAATTACCAACCATTGTACCAAACATCAATGAAGCAGCAACAAGTCCAAAACCAAAAGCTTTATAGTTAGGCATTGTTCGACGAATTCCATCAAGAGTAAATCCCATTAATAGATTTGGACCTAAGTAAGCAAGTAGCATTAAATATTCGTTACCATTAAAAACAATACCAATTATAGTTAATAATAAAGATAACAAGAATAGCACATGTGCTTTTAGGTAATCAAAGATGAATCCACCTAAAAATTTTCCCACAAATACGATAACAGAAATAATTAAGAAATTATAATCTGTAAATTGGACATTACTACTATATTGACCAAAGAATCCACGGATCATGACACTTATAAAGATAAAAATAAGTGGGAGAATTAATAGTTTAAAATTGACTTTTTTATTTATATAATTATCATCAAAATTAATCTTATAAGCTTCATCTTTAAAGGAATAAGTTAAAGCAGAAATAAAGAGGAACAAAACTAGCATCGACATAAATAGTGCATCATTATGGAATGTAACTCCTAATCCAACACCTAATGAACCAAAAGCAATATATATACCAAGTGGAGCGCTCTTTTTGGTGTGTTCTAATACTTCTTCGCCAGCTGCAACATGATATAAACTATTCATTAAAGCAGTAATTGGAATAGCTATATAATAAATAGGAATTAAACTTGAAAACGCTAATATTACGCATGCTAATAAACTAATTTCTAAGCAATGTTTTCTTTTTGATAAAATTGCTCCAAATATAGGTTGAGTAAAAAAAGCTAAACAATTATAAATAACAGCCCATAAATAAAAATTATCGATACTATTTTTATAAGTAAAAAGAGTGTAAATCGAAAAGAAATCTACAAATAAATGCAAAAAAGAAAAACAGAATATTTTCTTCATGTTTTTATTATAAATGTTAATGATGCATTTTTATAGTAAAGCCGTAATTATTCGCTATTTTTCAAGTAAATCTTCAATATTACACCCTAAAATTCTTGCTAGTTTAGATAATGTTTGTGTCTGAGATTTATTGATGTCGTTTCTTCTTTGCTCATACATTTGAATGGAACGTAAGTCAACTTTTGATAAAGAAGACAATTCACTTTGTGATAAACCTGATGCCTGCCTTATTTTCTTTAAATTAGTTTCTTCGTTTAGTGTTTTTGTGTAAGAATCTAGTGCATCAAAAATTTTGTTAATATCTACTTCGTGTAGTGGATAGTACATCTTTAAAATTTTTTCTAAAGGAATCTTTATTTCGATATCGTAGTAAGAAAGTCCTGTTAGATTTTGATATTTTGTAATTATTTCTCCTGCCCAAAAATATTTATTATAAGTGAGAGGTTTATTATTTATTGTTTTTCTTACTTTATTCTCTACAACATTATAAAAATAGTCTATTCCTGAATGTCCTGCCACAAAAACAGGATTTTCTTTTTCAATTTCTTTTGCTAATTTTGAAGCAATAAATTGATTCCAAAAATAGTCGATATCTCCGAATATATTTGAAGCATACTCAAGCATTGCTCCAACATTTTCGGCTGTATCATCTATATATAAACTATTATTTCGAAAGTTCATTTTTTATTGTACTCCCTCATTATATCAATAAGGTATTTTTCTTTTAGATATGGATTTTTTATTCTGCTTTTTTGGTAGTCTTGTCGTGCCTTTTTGTCTCTTGCCATTCTTTTTGTATAATAAATCTCATTATCAACAATTGCAGAATTAATAAAAGAAACTAATTTGAAAGCTCTTTGGCTAATTAACACAACTTGTTTACCAAGATTCCCAAGTCTCATTGCTTCTGATAGTTTTTCAATGGAAATCGTGTTATTTATAAAATCTTTTGTAAATTGAAAATACGAATCATCTGCTCTGTAACCAATAATTACGTCGTATTTTGTTATATCAATATAAAAATTATCAATTAAGAATTTTCTTGCTTCGATTTGGAAATCGTTTTTTAGGTCAAAATTTCGATATTTCAAAAGTATGGATACCCAATTTAATATGGAATACTTATCATTGGTTAAATCAAGGACAGTTAATTTATCAAGATCAATTTCATATTTATTAACGAAACCAATTGTTTGATTATCAATGCAAGCCCATTCCTTTGCAATCTCAATATTTTTTGTACAATAAAAGCCTAAACCATAATCATTATATTTTTTCCCAAAATTAAAAATTGGCTTTTCTATTATTTTACAAGATCCATGATACAAAAACACTTTATTCATTTTTTTATTCTTCCGTATATATTATATCATTGTAATGATATAGATTCTATATAAAAAAAGAAAAAATTAATAAATAAAATTGTAATTTTGACTAAGCAATATATAATCCGTTTTGGATTTTTTCTAAAGTACTAACAAGCGAAAGCATCGTATCTTCTTTATTTTCAGCACATAAAAGCATTCCATTGCTTTCTAGGCCTCTAAATTTATGTGGTTCAAGGTTTACAATGGCGCAAACTTGTTTTCCAACTAAATCTTCAGGTTTATAGTACATAGCAATACTACTAATTATTTGTCTTTGAAATTCACCAAAATCAACTTGGAACACAAGCAATCGATCAGCATTTGGATGCATTTCACATTTTGTGATTGTACCAACACGAATATCTAATTTATCAAAATCATCTAAACTGCAAATAGGTTTAATTTCCATATTTTTATCTCCAAATATTTATATTATCTATAATACTACATTATTTTAAGAAGCGTTTGTGGAAGAAAATTGAAATTAGTGTATTTCAAGGCTTCTTTAAGAATAGCGGAATACTATGATGGTAATAGGAGGCAATTTTTATGAAAAAAGCATTCTTAAGTTTAGGCGTTTTATTACTAATGGCTTCTTTAGTAAGTTGTGGAGGGAATAGCACAACTACTGATGATTCTGGTACTGATTCAGGAACTGATGATGGTAGCGATACTGAAACTGGTGGTTCAACTACAGATAAACCTGGAAGTGACAATGAAAGTGGTGAATCAGGAGGAAGTGGCTCATCTGGTGGCGGAAGTGCATCATCTACTGCATCAATTACTTATGGGGATATTAGTAGCACACAAGCAGTAGTTAAGATTAATAGTAAATCCTATACATATAAAGCTAGTTTAGTTGTTTCTGGTGAAGAAAAAACTGTCACAGGCGAAACATTTACTAATAGTGATTCTGATTCAAACGTAATTGTTGTTTGTAATGGTGGGACTCTTAATTTAACTGATTGTACACTAAATAAAACTGGTGATGGTACTGGTTATACTAGTGATGAATATAATTTCTATGGTATGAATAGTGCAATTATTTGTATTGGTGAAGGTTCTACTATAAACATGAATAATACAACTATTTCTACTGGTGCAGAAGGAGCAAATGCTGTCTTCTCATTTGGCGGAGCTATAATAAATATTAGTGGTGCCAATATTAAAACAACCAGTAATTCATCGCGTGGTTTATATTCAACTTATACTGGAATCATTAGTGCAACTGATGTAAATATTACAACTCAAGGTGCGCATTGTGCTCCGCTTGCAACAGATCGTGGTGGTGGATATGTTTACTTAACTGGTGGAACAAACTATGTTGAAGCTCATGGTGATGGTTCTCCTTGTATCTACTCAACTGGCGATATCGAAGTAACAAATTTAACTGGTTATAGCGAAGTAGCACAAACCATGGTTATTGAAGGTAAAAATATCATTAAGGTTAGTGATTCTACATTAACAAGTGATTCTAAATCAAATGATGGAATCATGTTATATCAATCAATGAGTGGTGATGCTAGTGATGATGTTGCAAGTCAAACTTATTCAACCTTAACAATCGAGAATTCCACTATTAAATATAATGGATCTGGTGATTATGGTTTATATTTAATTACTAATACTACTTCGGTTGTTAATTCAATGAATGTAACTTATGAGACAAACGATGATGATTTCATTTGGTGTGGTGCTGTTCGTTGGGGAACCGATGGAAGTAATGGTAGGAAATTAACTTATAATTCAGTTGGTGAAACAATTGCAAAGAATATTTCTACTAATACAACTGATTCTACAATTGCTTTGAATTTAGGAACTGGTAGCACATTTACTGGTACTAAAACCGGAAATGTAACAGTTGCATAGATGCGAAGTAGCAAAAAGACCCAATTATATGGGTCTTTTTTTGGCTCTATGTAATCTTATGGGGTTTCATGGGGTTTACAGGAAAAGCGAAGCTTATAAAGTCTTCGCTTTTTTGTTGCGTAAAACAAGTAATGCTCTAAATCTAAATCTCTTAAAACTCTTATA
>Ga0172377_10002939_pt1 | contig 17469 bp, 16 predicted proteins | sample Pumphouse3metaG_FD_119749 | JGI IMG/M metagenome (GOLD analysis project Ga0172377, IMG submission 119749) | Leachate microbial communities from a municipal landfill in Southern Ontario, Canada - Pumphouse #3 metaG | ecosystem: Engineered > Solid waste > Landfill > Unclassified | place: Canada...
AGAAAGAACGGTCTATTTCACTAGTATGGTCTTCTTTTTTTGCTTCTTCGATATAATCTTTTACTGATTTGTTTACAACTGTATTTTCACTCTTTAAATCACTAAACATATCTAAGCTTAAATCTTTATCACCTAGTTTATTTAACATACTAGTATTACTAATTGATGAAATTAAAGTTTCTAAATTAGCATCTTCTTTTTCTTCTGTTTTTAATAGATCAACTTGTGTTAAAGAAAGGCTATGATGTCTTGATTGTTCTGGTTGATTATCTTTAGCTTTATTTAAAATGTCGATCGCTTCTGTATACTCAACTACAGTAAAAGGTTTATTTACGAAGTCATTGAGTCTCTGCTTTAAAGTTTTGTCGATCCTCGAGTTGAAAAATTCAATCTCATCGGGACACTGTTCCATCACGTATTTTGTAATGTATTTTAAGAAATCTTGAATGAGGTCGATATCGTCGTACAAATCGGCGAAGGCAATCTCAGGTTCAACCATCCAAAATTCTGCTGCGTGGTGAGTTGTATTAGACTTTTCCGCTCTAAAAGTAGGGCCAAATGTGTAAACATCTCTAAATGACATTGCGAAAGGTTCAACGTGAAGTTGACCGGATACTGTAAGTGAAACATCCTTGCCAAAGTAACTGTCAGGATGTCTTAAGTCTGAAGCCACTTTGAATGCTTCTCCAGCACCTTCAGCATCGTTGGAAGTTATGATAGGCGTGTGAACGTATATAAATCCTTCGCCTTGGAAAAATTCATGAATCGCGTAGGAAAGTATTGATCTAACTCTAAATACCGCCTTAAAAGTGTTGGTTCTAGGACGCAAATGAGGAATAGTGCGCAAAAATTCGAATGAAGTGCGTTTCTTTTGTAAAGGAAAACCATCGGCAACATCGCCGATCAATGTCACTTCAGTAAGTTGGATTTCAAAGGGTTGTGCTGCCTCAGGGGTAATGTGAAATACTCCTTTTACATTAACGGCAGAACCAAGTTTTAGTTTTTCAACAAGGTCAAAATTTGAAATGTCCTTTGAATATACCAATTGAGCATTCTTGAAACAAGTTCCATCATTAAATGTAATGAAACCCATGTTTCCCATGAAGCGATTGCCTCTTACCCAACCGTCGGTTTCTATTTTGAATCCACTGACGAATTTTTCATCTTTTGAACTAACGCCCTCGTAAAGTTCTCGTACGGTCATGTATTTTTCCATAATTTTCTCCTTATTATTAATTATATATAAACTTTTTCTCTAGTAAACTTTATTCGCTTAATTCTTTGCTTGCCATAGGCTGAAAATCCAAATTGTCTCTTTGGCCTAACTTGTAGAGTTTATAGCCTGTTTTAGCAATCATAGCTGCGTTGTCTGTAGTGCACCAAAGCGGTGGAATGAGAATGTCGTAAGTACCTTCTCCACGGCGTTTTATCTCTTTTCGCAAGTATGAATTAGCGGAAACTCCGCCACCCATAACTATCTGTTTGACCTTGTAATCTTCCGCGGCTTTAAATACTTTGTCCAGCAGTTGATCTACGAAGGTTTTCTCAACTGAATAAGCGTATGATTTAACAAGTTCAGGAGTTAATTCTCCATTTTCTTTCAGTTGATTGATTTTTCTTGTGAGCGAAGATTTTAATCCTGAGTAACTTAGATTATATCCTTTTACTTTCACCTTAGGCAAACGAATAAATGGAATGTCTTGATTAGCTGTAAGTTTATCGATGTTAACTCCACCGGGATACGGAAGACCTAACGCTCGAGCTATTTTATCAAAAGATTCACCGATAGCATCGTCTAATGTTTCGCCAATAATTTCAAATGACATGTGCTTTTTCATCAGTATAATTTCCGAATTACCACCTGAGGCGACAACTGCAAGTTGAGGAAATTCAAACTCCCCTGCAAATTCATTAGCGTATATGTGCCCTGCCAAGTGGTGGACGTTGATGAGAGGAATATCGTAAAAATCAGCTATCGTCTTTGCGGCGAGTACACCTACGTGTAAAGCTCCGATCAGACCGGGCCCTCCAGTTACCGCGACGGCAGTAAGTTGTTCGGGTTTTATTCCCGCTTTTTCAAAGCATTCTTTGAGTACGTATCCGACATTTTCCAAATGTAATCTTGAGGCAACTTCCGGCATGACTCCACCAAATTTTTGGTGAGTAGCAATCTGAGTTGCAATAATATTCGAGATTAAAACCTCTCCATTTTTCAATATGGCAGCAGCTGTTTCATCGCAGCTTGATTCTATCCCTAATACATATGTGTCATCCATCATCTAACCTCCATTACATAGCAGTAAGCATCTATTTCATTTCCGTAATAGTTCTTACGCGTGTTATATCTTTTAAATCCGTAATTTTCATACAGTTTTATAGCAATTTTATTATTTTGTCTAACTTCGAGAAATATCTTCTTAACGCCTCTTTCTTTCAAAATATTTGAGCTGTAAGAAAGCAATCTGTTGGCTATGTTCAGCCCTCTAAATTTTTGAGCAACTCCAACGTGATACAATTCGCATTCGTCCTGAGTCACTTTGAAATATGTGTAACCTACAATCTCGCTGTTTTCTTTTCCTAAACATACCAATGATTTATCATCCTTTAATATATCCAGGTAATTCGAGTAGCAGTGCGAATTGAATATCTCTTTGTCCAAGCCATTCAATTCTTCAGAGTCGGATATACTCGCCACAATTAGCTCAAGCATTTTGTCCTCTGAGATAAACGGGTTTCATAGTAAGCGGATCGTCGACCTTTTCGAATTCGCCTTCGTTGTTGAGCATTAAATCTATAATGTTACCAATTTCTACATCAAATCCAAGCAACTGATTTTTCAACTGCTCGTACTGTCCATCGGAGATGATAACTTTAGCATCGGGATTCTTAGCAACGAATTCACCAACTTCAATAGCTTCCATTCTCTTTTCGTCAACAAGCCTTGCTCCGTCTTTGAAGAAACCAGCGAAATAAGCGTTATTTCTTGCGTCGAGCAAACATGCGACCGGAACAGTTCTATCTTTTAGACTCAGAGCTTTTAAAGATGTAATCAAATACAATTTAACGCTGGGTTTAAGTACAGCGTACGTCTTAGCAATCGTGAGTCCTATCCGTTCGCCTGTGTAAGAACCAGGGCCGGGAGTGAGATACATTTCATCTAATTCTCTAAACTTCAATCCTTGTTCTTCTAACATTTTATTGATATACGGAAGTATTTGTTCAGCCGTATTCTTGCGGACGTTTAAAGAAACTTTGCCCTTAACTACACCGTCGACCTTTAAGCCTAATCCAAGCAGTCCGGTTGACGTATCGATAAATAATTTATTCATGTCGTATTACCTCGTTTAATTCTATCAATCTGTCCCCGTTGGAACAGACGGATATTCTGCACTCAATGTAAGATGAGTATTCACCTATAATGTTCGAAATAAATTTCGGCCACTCTACGAATGATATACCGTCTTTTTCACCAAGGGCTTCCTCTAGTCCTATTTCAGAAATAGAATTGGGATCTTCTAACCGATACGCATCGATGTGATACAGTTTCAGCGTTTCACCTTGATACACTTTCATTATATTAAATGTAGGAGAATTCACTATTTGTTTAATACCTAACCCCAAGGCGAGACCCTTAGCGAAAGCGGTCTTACCCGCACCGAGTTCACCACTAGCTAAAATTATGCTCCCTGGCTCGAGTCCTCGAGCTAGCGATTTAGCAATAATTTGAGTTTCATGTGCTGAATGAGATACAAACTTCATATTCTTTTATTCTCCTCTATTCTGATAGTAATACTTGTTGTTAACAGACATTAAGTATTCGTTGTACATCGCTTTATTTTCAGTGTCATCAAACGGATGTCCACCTTTGATAAGTTGATTCTTAACTTCAATTAATGTCTTTTCGATAACAGTCTTTAATTTCTTCGGATAGTTGTAATCTTTAGAGTAGCGGTGGTATTCACCCCAGTCTAATTCCTTTACTTTTCCTAGTTTGTCGCGCTTCAAATCCAAATCGTAATCTATAAACTGAAACATTTCTTCGCTGGTTCGAATGGTTGGTGAAGCAATATTGACGTAATACTCAATAAGCTTATCCGAAACAAACATTACGATAACATTGTAAAAATGCTTTTTAGAAAGCAAATAGATTGCGCCTTCAGGAGCGCGCCACTCTCGTCCATCGTGTTCTATGACTTTAGCTCTCGTCGCAGCCAAGTAGTAGAAAGAATCATCCTCTTTCAAGAAGTTTGTGTGCGACCACAAACGATGAGATGAACCATCGTGTTTATATGATTTTATCTGTGTTTGTAACATTACTTACTTAGTGTGTCGATTATATCTAATACGCGACGAACATCTGCTTTGTAAGTGACGTAAGGAGTGCCAACCACATCTTTTTGCATGGGAATTTCCATGACTGATTCGTTGTAGTTTAAGCAAATTTTTAATCCTTTGGTATTCAAAGAAAGAATGACATTTTCAAGAGATTCATTTGGAGCGAAGCCATTGAGCAATTCAACAAGCTTTTCATTTTCAAATATTTTCTTAGCTTTTTCTTCATTCTTAACCCACAAGATGTATGAAGTGTTTAAATTAGATACGGCGAATTCACTGTATCCATCTAAATAGGTAGGAAGACACGCGTTAGGTCCGCGAAGAAGCATAATGAATGAACTGTCGTCTTCAACCTTTAAGGGATAAGTAAAGAATTTACCGAAGATACCGAAAGACTCCGTAGGGGTCTTATTGCTCTTCTTTCCGTTAGGAGTTTCATAAATTTTATCTTCCAAAGGTTTTTGATAAGGAATACGAACTGCGAGTTCAGATACAAAAAATTCTTTATTTTTGTAATACGCCTTAACTATATTGCGAGAATTAAAATTGTTGATAGTCGCAAAGTAGTGAGCCTCGACGATATCGTCAAGTCTAGCTTTTCCTTTAGGAGAAACAAATCCTTGAGATACACCGCTTTGATCAAAGGCATATTTATCGATTGCGATGATTACATTACGCACATAGTCGTCGACCGAACCGTATATCTTCTTTTTCCCACGAGATGAGAATACGAAAGATACAACTATAACAACAAGTGCTAAGCCAAAAACAATGTAAGATAACCACACGAGTGAGGGATCAAGCATAGTATTCATAGCAAAACCGCCAATAAGCAAAACTACAGCAGCCACCATTGTGATAGTGGATGTGCGCCTTGAACTCTTCATAATATTATCAAAAGTAGTGCGCGTTCCATTGATGTATTCTTCACAATTGAAATTTTCTTCGCATTCAGGAAGGGCTTCAAATACATTTTCAGCAGATTCATCCTTCACTTGAGCAGATTCTTCTACACTTTCAACTTCTTTTTTCTCTTCTTCTTTCTTTTCAAGTTGGGTTACTTCCTCAACTTGTTCGTCTTTCTTTTCTTCAGCCATAAAGAACTCCTTACCTATTTACTTACGTAAATACATTATAAAATATTATAACATGTAAAACGCAATTACCTAGAATTAATAATACAATTTTACAACAAATTCCTGATATTCTAAGCGCAAAAAAAAGCGATTCGCACAATAATTGTGAAATCGCTCAATAATTTTCCAATAATAATCTACAAACTCCAGGTATTCGCGAACTTTAACTTCGCTTTTTCTCCGCGCATAGCTTGTAAATTTCTCAAAACTCTGTTTATGTGATTTTCCAGGTACGATGAGATCTCTTCTTGGTTTTCCACAAATAGATCGACTACTTGCTTATCAAGCTTTCCTTCTTTCACCATATCTTGAAGTTCTTCAATCGTTTTTTCCATAGGATACGCATCCTTGTAAGAGCGATGTGCCATCAGAGCAGCAGCGATGTCAGCGACTGCAATTATACGTTTGTTCAAATCTAAATCTTTTGCTTTCAACCCGAGAGGATAACCTGACCCATCCAGTTTTTCGTGGTGGGAACAAGCGATATCCGTAACCCTTTGCTCCTTGATGCAACCCCTGAGAATGTCGCCTGAATACTCGACGTGTTTCTTCATGATCTCGCGCTCTTGAGGAGTGAGTTTTCCAGGTTTTTTCAAGATGTCGTGATCGATTCTAACTTTGCCGATATCTCCAAATAAACCCGCGGTATAAAGCGTGCTTAATTCGTGTAAATCCAAATTCATATACCTGCCTAACAGGTAGCATAAGCTAGATGTCATTCTCGCGTGGAACATGGTCTCTGTATCGAAGAATTCAAAGCAGTACGTAGCCATGAATAAGTAGTTTCTAACTACATCTCTTCTGAAATACATCTCCGAAAGATACTTGTCGATTGTTTCTCGACATTTATCAGTTTTTAAATCGTCTAAAAAGCTCGTATCTTTGATCAAACTAATCATATTATCCACGTCGTCTTTATAGAACATTTTTCCGCTGTTGTGCTCGAGTAATTCTATCGTGCGCTCGCGAGTTATGCCGTTCATTTCAGCTACGTCAATTCTGTCGCAAATGTGCAACTTTACACCCAGCTTGTAGTATTCGTTCAACTGCTGTCTATCCGCTCTTCCGTGGTGAAAAAGAACTATTTCAGAATAGCGTTTTAAAGGCGAAAAATACTTTAAGAACAAGTAGCTAGAAAGCGCGTGGTCGTACGTATCGCTTGGATTAAATGATTCGTATTCGGAACAACCTTCATCGGCCCACACCATTCCTATATCGTGAAATAATGCAGCAAATACTAAATTGCGCGTGCTTGTAGTATCTAATTTTTGTTTCTTTGCAAGCATGAGAGCAATGTAGGCAACGCGTTCTCCGTGTTCCAATACTTTGCGGTCAATCTCTAAAAATACATTTTTAATTATTTGCCACGTATCAGATATGCTGAATAAGGATTTGAATTCATCGTACTCATCTTTGGAAAAATCTTTAATCATAGTGCTATTCCTTTCCTGGGTTCTTCAATCTCTTCTATTTTACTTAGTTTTTTATTTGTAGCTCGCGTGCGTACACCGACGAGCCTTTCCATACTCTTTCCTGCTATGTCAATTTGAAGCTGCGCCTTCTCAAGCACTTTTTCGAATTCTATAAACTCTTTTTGTACTCCGCGGAGCACGTCGTAAATAGCTGCGGAATTTTTTTGCAAAGCTAAAGTTTTAAATCCCATCGACAGCGAATTTAGCAAAGCCGACATCGTGGAAGGCCCGCTTATAATGATGTGATACTCGCTTTGTATTTCTCTAGCAACGGATAGGTTTAAGACTTCTGAGTACAGCGATTCAAACGGAAGGAACAATATGGCGAAATCCGTAGTATTTGGTGTATCGATATACTTTGAAGCGATGTCTTTAGCTTCTTTCTTTATTTCACTCTTCAGTACGTTCTTATTGAATCGAATCGAATTCGCATCGCCTGAATCGTAGGCTTTTTGCAAATCTTCATATTTGTTTAAGGGAAATTTAGAATCTATTGGAAGCAGCACAGGACCATCTTTCATCCCTGGTAACTTAACCGCAAACTCAACTGGATCTCTCGATCCTTTCTTCGTGATAACGTTTAATTCATACTGATCTTCAGTGAGAATATCGGATAGGATATTTCCCAGTTGAGTCTCTCCAAATATACCTTTGGATTTAACGTTATTAAGCACGTTGTTCAAACTTCCTACCTTGTCGGATACATCTTGCATCTTTTCAACGACGCCCATCACTTTAGCAAGGCCATCGCCAACTTCTTTAAAGGATGCAGTAATTCGATCGTTGAGAGTCTTTTGCAACTTCTCATCAACCGTTTCTCTCATCTCATCCAACTTTTTAGAATTCTCTGTTGTTAAGGTAGTCAATTGATCATTTATCAATTTTCTCATGTTGCTCAACTGGGTCTCAGTCAAACTGTTAGTTTGAATGACTTGTTTTTCCATATCGAGTATTGATTTATTAACTTGTTCGTTCAGCGATTGAATCGATTTTTCTTGAGAAGTATTCAATACGTCAAAGGATAATTTTAAAGTCGAGGATAAACCGGTTATTGAATTATTAACCGCTTCATTTATTTCTTTGGAATAATCTTTCTGTTCCGCGGCTTCTTTTTTATTAATTCTTATTAAAATGTACAAACAAGCCAAAAGTAATAGTAGAGTTATTAATCCAAAAATTAAAATTAATGTTTCTTCTGTTCCCATTCATTTGTACCTCTAAACATATTCCTATATTTATATTGTATCAAACCTAAAGCTAAAATAATCAAATAATAGAACATTTGCTGAAAATAACTCAGTATTTGAACGATTTAACGCTAATAGCGCGATAAATATAATAATTAAATTCATTTATAATTCTTAAAATATATTCTACCGAGTTTCCTCAATTTTACAGGATGGGATTTTATCAGATAAAAATCGTTATTTATTCTTATCGTATTTATTTAATAATTGGACTCTATTTAGCGAATGAAGAGGTTTAACAAAAACCAATTTTATTACTCTTCCAAAATAGAAGATTGGGAGCAAGAATTTCTTGTGCTCTAAAAATCTGTATTTTTGAATCATAAAACCGGAAGGCGGAAATATCTTGTGCACGATCACTCTCATCTTGCTGCCTTTGTTTTCGTTCAGTTCTCTTTCCGTCCTAAACTTAGCTAAACCAAATACTCCAGACTCATAAACAATCTTTTCCATCTCTTTGAACTTATCTTTAGTTTCAACCAAATCAAAATAATCTTTAGAAAAATCCAAGAAATCGCGCGATATATCAAGTATTCCTGCTTCGATTAACTTTTTATCGATATATTCAAAATCCAAATTTTGATATTCTCTTTGAAATATATATAAGTCTATAAAAGAGCGTATACCTGTTCCATTTTTAGAATAGTGCTTGTACAAGTGAAAAAGCATAAATAACAAAAAATCTTCATTTGTCATTTCAAATACGTGAGACTTATTTCCCTCAGCGCTTACTCTGTCCCAAATACCCGCAAGTTGATCTACACCTTTTGATTCAAACGGCAACAAGTCTCTGTGCAGTTCGACTTCCATAATCGGAGGTTTGTCAAACGTCAAATGATTGTAGGAGTTACTTCCGGTTTTATATCCCAGGTCGTTCATGATCTTTGAGGCTCTATTCATATCTTTATCGCGAATGAGAATATCTATATCGCCCATGAAGCGCAGATACGAATACGGAAAGAGGCTTTTCATCAAACTCCCCTTTAAGGGAATGCAATCGACTCCTTCTTTTTCAAAGGTGTTAGTAATCAGTTCTAATTGAGCTAACTGAACTACATCCTTTTGAATATCGCGCATGTGCTTTTGTTTTATTAGCTTCAATATCTCTGGACTTGTCTTGCTGTGGTCGCAGGCAAGGTACAAATATGAATCGATCTTGTGAAACTCAGCTCTTTTGACGTCCTGTTCAGTTATTTCGTACTTGTTAGATGAACCGTTCAACACATCGTGGACTATTCTTATTAATTTATTTTGCATCTGTAACAACCCCGCGGTCTATCGTGAGTATTTTATCCGCAAAAGAAGATGTCAGCTTCTTGTGAGAGATAAAGATTATCGTTTTGTTTAAACTTTTAAGATTGATCAGCACCTGTTCTTCAAATTTGCTGTCTAAAGCGGATGTAGCTTCGTCTAAGACGATTACTTGCCTGTCGGCTAGAATGAGCCTTGCTATTGCAACGCGCTGCAGTTGGCCTTCAGATAGCCCCGAACCGAAATCGTACAAATAAGTGTTGATGCCTTCAGGAAAGGCATCGATATCGCCTTTGATGCACGCAAACTTTAACGCAAAAATAGGCAAGAAACTAGGCAATTATTTCATCTCTGCTCCTGCTGATGCATCAAAGTATTATCAAGCTTACACTATATATAGAACGATCGATTCAAATGACACTTACGTGTATGTCATTCTAACTTCTGACGTATATCAGTTAAGTTAGTTCATCTGTATTAATGAAAAATCCAATCAAATAAAAATAGTGAGCTATAAAAAAATCCAAAGTTACATTATGTAGGCCAAATTGCTCAGTTAGTAAAATATATTGGGGCTAAAGCCCAAAACTCTATTTGGTAAAGATATATTTGCACTTTGAAATCGTTTTTTTTGATCGGAGGTTAAGCAATCCATAGAAAAATACCTTTGGATTTCTCCAAAGGTATATATTTTGATAATTTTAATCAATATTAATAGCGTAAGATTTTTATAAATCTAGATGCTACAAATGTTATTTTTTATCGTCAGAGTAGTCTCTGTAGCTAGGCTTGCGATCTCTGTCCCCACCGTATGAAGGTCTGCGATCTCTATCTCCACCAAATGAAGGTCTGCGATCTCTATCTCCACCGAATGAAGGTCTGCGATCTCTATCTCCGCCGAATGAAGGTCTGCGATCTCTATCTCCGCCGAATGAAGGTCTGCGATCCCTGTCTCCACCGAATGAAGGTCTGCGATCTCTATCTCCACCGAATGAAGGTCTGCGATCTCTGTCCCCACCGTATGAAGGTCTGCGATCTCCACCAAATGAAGGTCTGCCACCTCTGTCTCCACCACGTGAGAAACCACCACGACTACCACCACCAGAACGAGCATCTCTGCGGTGTTCTGATAATTCAACGTGAACTTCTCTACCATTGCGGCTGATGCCAGCGTTCATAAGAGCCATAACATCATCTGCTTTGTCTTTAGGTAATTCGAAGAATGAGAATTTATCTTTTGTGTATGAATCTGAGAAATCTTCGCGTGAAACTGTAGTTACATTTTCAACAACAAAGTCCATCAATGAGGACTTGTCGATTCCATCTAATTCACCAACGTTGATAAAGAAACGTTGTGCGTCAGGGTTCTTTTTGAAATCAATATTAATGACGTTGCGATCAGGACGACCACCTCTGTCATTGCTTTGACTTGCTTCTGCTTGGGCTGCTGTAAGTTTTTCAACTTTGGCTTGTTGGAATTTTACTTCCTTTAATAATACTCCACATAATTGTGTAGGTGAGCATTTGTGTTCTGATTTTTTCAAATCAGACAATAGTTCTTTGACCTCGTTGTCGAATTCTTCTAACTCGCCACGGTCTAAGTCTTTCTCGACTTGTTCTTGTATAGATATTTCCATAATTTTTTCTCCCTTCATGGATATGTATTTCGTTCATTCATTTTTATCATGCGCCAGCCACGTCGGTCCGAAAAAATTAATAGCCGTCCTTTTCGTAAGGAATTTAATACTATAAGAGTCTACCACATTAAATAGAAAAAGATAGTAAAAACACAAATATTTTTCGCAATGTTAAGGGACGTAGTACAAGCAGAAACTTTTTTTAAGATCTTTTTTATACTGTGTCGACATAAAAGCCATTTCATCTACAAAAAAATGATTATTTACCGTTCTAAAAATAAAATTTGTACAGAAATAGAGAATCTATTACAAATTAAATAATAAGGATTTTACAACATGCGCAACAGCAACAAGGATGAATCTAGTGTGAATTGTCTAAATGTTTTAGCAAATAAAATCGGATACAGTTCTTATTTAAAAAGTTGAAGGCGCATTTGATTGCAGTCGTACGAAGCTAATTTAAATCGAGCAAATCAATTGGTCGCTACTTCTGAATCCTGTCCGGTAAACAACCCGTAGGCTTTATTGAGAGGTTCAACAAAGATAATACCGTTTCCTGGTTTATCAATATCTAAATTCGCACTGATCTTAGCGACGATTGAATCTGTAACATCGCTGCCCGATACGATCAGTACTATTTCTTTCTCAGGACTTATTTCCATGTTGAACAATTTGCTTGTTTCATGAACTCCTGAGCCCCTGGCATTAATAATTGTGCCACCTTTAGATCCAGCTGCTTTCGCCGCTTCAATCACAAGTTCAGCTCTACCGCGTTCAACGATCGTGACGATTATGTTATATTTTGAGTTTTCCACTTTGACATTCCCCTTTTCCTTTGAAAATTGATTTGATCCAATAATTTGTTCCAACGGCGTTGAAAACGCAATTCCTTTGCCTGGTTGAGATAATTTAAATTCTTCATTTAGATGGTCCAGAGTACTGCAGACCACATCCTGAGTACCTATCATCAGAACTATTTCTTTTCGAACATCATTTAAAGCGAGAAATTCTAACCATTTATTATTTGGAACTGTTCCCTTTCCTAAAAAAACCGTTCCGCCAGTGATTCCGCATCGCTTTGAGTATTTAACAATCTTGTCGCCCACCCCGAAATTAACAATAACCCAAATCAATTCAAGAGCGCTGTTACTTACATTGCTGCTCATCTTTTTTTATCTCTCCTTTTTTTGACTTTAATTTGAAGATAAACCCAAGAATTTCTAAGGTAATTATCGGCATTAAAGCTACGATAGCGATCATTCCAAATCCATCGAGAATAGTATTCGTTCCATCTATTCCACTCGCTGCACCAAGCGTGAAGGATAGAATGAATGTTGCGGTCACAGGCCCTGTAGCTACGCCACCCGCATCAAAAGCGATACCGACAAATACTTTAGGTACAATATACATTAAACTTAAGGCTATTATATATCCCGGCAACAAATAATGCCAAATCTGGATTTCCGGAATCAATATTCTTATCGTAGACAAGACGAGCGCAACTCCTACTCCCAACGCTAAAGCGACTAAAACTGCCCTTCTTGAAACGTAACCGCTGGTGACGTTTTCTATCTGGTGAGTAAGCACGTGTACAGCGGGCTCAGCGAGGATTGTCACCACGCCTAAAATAAAGCTCACCACGATTATATATATCTTGTTATCGTTAGTTGCCAAACTGTAGCCAATAACGCTACCTACGTCCATAAAACCAGCGTTTACCGCTAATAGAAAGATAAATAAGCCTAGAAAGGCATAGATAAATCCCTTAAGCATTTTCATAAAATTATTCAATTTCATTTTAAAGACAAAAATCTGAAATAGCGCGAATATTCCTACAATTGGTAAAATCGCGATTGAACTTTGTTTTAGGATAATCAAAAAATAATATCCGAATGCCGCAAAGACCGAACTCTCATCAGCGATATCTACCGCGATGTCACTGCTGTAGCTCTGAGTCCCTATAAAAAGTCCTAATATCAATACGGCTATTATCGCTCCAGCCGAGACGATTGCAACTGTACCAAAGCTGTCTTTTTCAGATGCCTTAGTATCCTTTTTCAAACTGGAGATACCAGAAGTGATAGCTAGGATAAATGGAACGGCTAGCACCCCAGTTGTAGCTCCTGAAGCATCAAAGGCGATAACTAAGATCTCCGGCTGAGTAAAAAATGCCAATATCAATATTATTGAATACAAAACAGTCAAGATAATATAAAGAGGAATATTAAATATGATTCGAATAAATCCACCTGTCAACAAGATTGCTAATCCTATAGATACTGCAACCACTAAGGTGCTTGATTTTAGTGCTCCACCTGTCACAAGTTCGACTTTATCCGCAAAAACCAGCAACCCTGGTTCGGCGATGGAAATAATAAACCCCAAAACTAAACCAGTTATTAATAAGATCCACAACTTATTCGTTTTAGTTATTGCTTTACCAACTTTATTTCCTAAAGCCGAGACCCCAAGGTCAACTCCAACCAAGAAAAAAGTAAGACCTAAGACAACTAAGGCCGCTCCAATTAGAAACCTCATTAAGATTAGCGTCGCGATAGGTACTATCGTAAAATTAAGAATAAGTACGATTATAGTAATAGGTAAAACTGAAAAAAATACTTCTCGTAATTTTTCGTTAAATATACTCAATATATATCACCTTCTCTCTATTCCATTAGCGGCAACTCATGTCTAATATGTGCTAGGTACAGAAGATTCTTCTGACTGAAAATCACGCAATTATTACTCGTCTTTTACAATCAAAAATTCATTACATTTCTCAACCTTTTTACTAATATAACGTATATATTAAAATATATCTAATCTTATTTTTATTTAAACCTTATTTAAAAGGAATTATTTAGCTGACTTTTGCATACTTTCCTTATATGCGCTCATCTTATCGCAGCAGTAGGCCAATTCCTTGATTTCATCATTTATCAACTTGTAATCGTAGCGGTGCAAACTGTTCAAATCAAAATCTTTTGCTAAGTAATCGTAAAATTTCCAAGTGGAACGTTTGATTAAAGCGCTGCTTGACTTGGCAATTCTCGACAGCGCCTGGATGATAGAAGAATATACAAACAAGTCTTTGTGTCCGTACATATGCAATTGATAAAAATGTTCATAGAGAATAACATCAAAAGGTTTATTTTGTAGATTCACTCTAATGATTCCATTCTCATCCTGATAATTCATCGCTGAAAAATTATTGGCAAGTTTCATTAAAATAAAGCTTAGATGATTGATACAATCTATCGCTGTCTTTGGATCATTTGTACCAGGGGACAGAGCACGAATACCAATATCGATTAATTTTTTTGATTTATTGAACAATTCGTGCTCGTTGTCAGCCGCGTCACTAAAGTTCAGAAATTTCTTTAAATCTTCGTCGGTAAATTCGTACTTAGATTTTTTAGTCGTATACTCAAAAATAATATCATCTTCATACACGTAGTCATTCAGTGAAACTGTAATAATGATACGAATATCTTTCTCAGTTAAGAATTCCATAAGAGGTACGATATTTATACCAGTAAAATAACCAGTTTGAAAAGATTTTTGCTCGACAGCATTTTCAAACGAACCAACGCCTTCCTTCGAGGAACTGATCATCGGGTCACTTTCAAGTGCTTCGCTGTATGTTTTTATTTGAGTTACAGCTTCTTGAACCAACTGTTCCATATAACTGCTGATTTGGATTGCTTTTGAAACGTACTGTATGTAATAAACAAATATTCCGATTCCAATCAGGACAACAAGCATAATTAACAAGAAAGAAACAGGATAATTTTCTACTTGTCCCTGCTCGATCAAGATAGCGTTAATCAATAAAAATATAATCGATCCAGACAGGTAGGCTAAAACCTTAACCGGTACTTTTCTCTGAAGGAAATCCCCTAGGGTTCTAGGTGAAAACTGTGCGCTGTACAGGGTCAAGACAACAAGAATTGATGAAAAAGTTATCGTCAATATAGTAACAATCACACCGATAGACATAATGATAATGCTTTGAACAAATGCATTATCTACGACAAATACATCTGAGTAACCTGTAGTGCTGATGAAAACGTCGATATAATGCGAAATTATAGCGATGATAATAAAAATTATCCCGCTTAGAAAAAAACTGGAGTACATCTTATTTTTCAATTTAAATAAATTTTTCATCCTAATCTCCTTTGTTAAACATCATCTTTTAAAATAGATAATCCCATCTCTAAATAACACGTTTAAACAAGCGATTTGAACATTTAAAAACTACTGTCTAATTATCTGTAATTGTTGTCGGCAAATATCGCGGTATTGCTGCCGCTGTTGCAAAGGTAATCAGTCGTAGTAGCGCTAGCTTCATCGGATGACAAAACAGCGCTTTGACCAGTGCGGTAAAAACCAATGCTACCTGATGCAAGCACACTAATATGCAGTGATTTTCCAATCATAATATATCTCCATAAATTAATTATAAACTAAATATTACAACCTTCGTAGTTAAATTTTAAATGCAACAATGTTTTAATTGTTTAGAAAGCAGATGAAGCAAGCGCGGGATAATCCATTGAATTTCCCCAGGCTGAACCAAACATTGTTCCCCAGCCACCTTCGTAGTTGAGATATTCTTGAAAGTCACCGTAGTGATCGTAAGTGTAGAACACGTGACGTTCGCTCGCATCTTCAATGTGAGTCTCATCGGACCAGTCATACGTAAAAACTATTCTCGCACCACCTCTAGTACAAGTACTGCCATCATTATATACAGCTGCTGGATAGTTTTTTTCATCACTATCTGTTCCTGTAGTACCTATATCCATTTCGTAATACTTTTTATTATTATTTCCAATGCTTCCACCATAATTGTCGGGAAGATCAGGTTCGTCCGGATATTTTACTGTATCGCATGAAAAATAACTGAAGTTACCTCTGCAATACTTTCCCCAATCAGTTGAAGCAATAGTTTCGGCATATTTAGAACTTATATGATTCGCAGTTATTTCACCGAAGGCGTAAACGTAAGCTGCAACTTCTTCAAGAGTTGCATATGCTCCACCTAAATATATAGTATCTACAACATTTCCACTTACATCTAGTATATTGTATCCGACATTCTCTCCGTCAGTATTGACTATGTAATCATTAGTTGTGTTTTTTATATAATTAGATCCAGACATAGGTCGGTTAGATTCCATAGAAGGCGCTTGATCTTGATCTTCAATACTTCCTGACATCAAGTAATGACGCGAACGATAAATAGCTTCCATGTAGCTTGTAGCGGGAGCGTAGTTTTGATAAAAACTATATTCGCTAACGTTTTTGTAAGGATCTGTCGTCAAATCTTCTTCACTTGTATCTATGTTTGACGAAGTTTCTTCGCTTGAAGTCTCTTCTTCTGAAGATATTTCTTCAGACGATACTTCTTCGGACGATACTTCCTCCGATGTTACTTCTTCGGATGTTATTTCCTCTGAGGTTACTCCTTCTACTGATGTAACTTCAGAAGTAGTCTCGTTAATTTCGGAGGTTTCTGATACTTGAGTGTTCTCTTCTGATACAGTTGTTTCGCTGCTGCTACTACTAGGAGTAATAACGTTGATAGTGCAACTTGTAAGACCAAATAATCCACAGATTGATACTATTAGTAATTTGTAATGTTTCATAATTCACCTTCCGCCACCTGAAATAGTGACTTTATTTTAGTAAGAAAAAAGATATTAATTTTATATGATTCAATTATATCGCTTCGTAAGCTGTATATACATAGTTAAATGAAGAACAACCCTGACCAAACTTTTCTCCAAAGCCTTCGTCGTAGTTTAAAAACTCTGTGAATGTATCATAGTGATCGTAGGTGTAGAACACGTGACGTTCACTCGCTTCTTCGATGTGAGTCTCGTCTGACCATTCGTATGTGAAGACGATTCTGGCACATCCTCTATTAGATGTGGAATATGAACTTTCTTCAACCGTACCATCCTGGTACTCGCCGTTGGTCTTAACATCCATTTCAAAATACCGCTTGTTATCAGTTCCAATGTCTCCACCATAGTTGTCTATAAGATCAGCTTCTCCTGAATAATCATCTGAGAAATATGCGAAGTTGTTCACGCAGTAATCGTTTCCCCAGGTTTCAATGCGTTCAGTTCTGCTCCATCCATTTTGATAGTTGCTGGGAGCTTCACCAAATGCGTACAAATAAGCGCACACTTCATCTAGATCGGTGTATCCACCTCCCAGATAAATTGTATCAACTACATTACCGATACAATCGACTAGATTGTATCCAACGTTTTCACCATCGCCATCTGTTATGTAGTCAAGGGTACTATTCAATATATATTTGTCGTCATCTGATTTAGGTCTAGGATTGGCAATGATAGGATCGAGAGTCTGTTCC
>Ga0172377_10002944_pt1 | contig 17447 bp, 11 predicted proteins | sample Pumphouse3metaG_FD_119749 | JGI IMG/M metagenome (GOLD analysis project Ga0172377, IMG submission 119749) | Leachate microbial communities from a municipal landfill in Southern Ontario, Canada - Pumphouse #3 metaG | ecosystem: Engineered > Solid waste > Landfill > Unclassified | place: Canada...
AGGCCCTTCGCGGCGAGCGTCGTGCAGATCGCCGCCGTCAGCGTGGTTTTGCCGTGGTCAACGTGGCCGATCGTGCCGATGTTGCAGTGCGGCTTCGTTCTTTGAAACTTCTCTTTTGCCATATAATCCTCTTCTTCACCAGAAGGTTTATCGCTTCAAGTCGGGTTAATACAAATTAATCCCGTTATTCCACAGAGCATAGGAAGCGGTACTCTGCGAAATTGAGGCTACAATTTTAGCTTTTTTGCAAAATTTTGCAAGTTTGTTTTTGAATCTTTTTACATAAAATTAACAAAACAAGAAAACTACTACATCTTGTGGACGCGGAAGTCCAAAAAGCGGAGAGAATATTGAGCAGCTCCTCTCGATACCGAGCGGACCGCCGTGGAATAGCCGAAAAAGCGCCGCAGCGGGACTTCCGCCTTCAAGGAATGCGTACAGCCGTCCCCGTTCACCTCCCGGATCCTTCCACCGCGGGCCTGAATATCGTCAGTCACCTTCCCCGCGAATTCCACCGGACATTCGAGCGAAAGTTCCATATAAGGCTCATAAAGGACTATATCCTGCGGCTTCATGAGCAGCATCACCGCATCGGCGCACGCCTTTTTAATCATTGCGACCGGAACGTTTTCCGAATACTCGAGGGAATGCACCTCGAAACGGACGCCGGCGAGCGTGCCCTTCCCCAGAATACCGGTTTCCGCAGCTTCCAGAAGCGCGGACCGGACACCGGCGAGTATTTCACGGGGTGCATCTTCCAGAAAATCCGCCTTAAGCCGAACGTCATGCTCCGTATCGGGGAGCGGCTCCGCCGAAAGAGACACGCTGACCTTGAGCGTACCGGACTGAAACACGTTATCAAATGGGCCGACCCGATGGAGAAGGCGCTCCTGCCACTGCACTTCCGGGCTTCCCGAGCACACATCGCAGCTAAATTCACGACGGAGGCGCGCCAGGAGAACTTCCAGCTGCACCTCGCCCACCGTCTGCAGCACCCAGAAGCCACCCTCCGGATGTGGCACGACCTTAAAAGACGGATCCATCCGGGAAAGCGTGTCAAGGCTGCGCTCCACGCGTTCATAGTCTTCCACGGCGCGGCATTCCACCTGCGTCTGCAGAAGCGGGCTATACGGAGGAAGACGCATCATGGAAGCGTCGCGCTCACAATCAAGCCCGTCAAGGCCTAGAAGCATTCCCAGTTCCATTTTGCGCGGAGCGCACATCGCATAAATATCCCCCGGACGGATTTCCAGAACCGGATCGAGCGCACTCGCTTTCATTCTAAAGAAAGCGAAGCCTGCAGGCCAAGCCTTACAAGGCACGTCCGCCATGCTGCGGAAAAGCGAGATTTCACCCACTTCAGGGAAATGGCGCAGACGGATCACTTCGCCCAGATATTTTCCATGGAAATCCGGAGGCGAAGGAAGAAAAAACGAAAGCCCGGTCATCAGACTTCGGACGCCGAAATTTTCCAGCGCTGAACCCGCGTAGCACAGAACATAATCGTCCGAAGCGGCGAGCGCAGACAACCCGCGCAAAAGATCCGCCGGAGGCACGGATGTCCCAGCCATCGCCATTTCCAGAACTCCGTCATCAAACGAAGACGCGAAGTCTATGGCTTCGTTATAACAACGTTGTAGCGAAACTGCTGCGGGATTATTTTTTGCAACGTGGCGCGGGATTTCCTGACTATCAGCGGAATGAGACAGGCGCGTTCCGCTGATGACATCGAGCTCCGCGGACATCTTTCCCTGCCGGTACTCCGGAAACGCAAGCAATACAGGGCGGGTGCCGAAAGCCTCTTCGACGCCGATAAGCGTTTCATCCAGCGAGAAATCCGGGTTGTCCAGCTTGTTAATGAAGATAATCGTGCGCACGCCACGGGCGCGGAGCTTCTTCCAGGCGGAGAGCGTCTGCGTTTCGACGCCGTCTGCGGCAGAGACGACCAGCACTGCGCCTTCGACGGCGGAAAGCGCCATGTCCACTTCCGCGCCAAAATCGACATGCCCCGGCGTATCAATGAAATTGAACCATGAACCCCGCCATTCGAAATGAGCGACGCCGGATTCGATCGTAATGCCGCGCTCCTTTTCTTCCGGCAGGTAATCCATAGTCGCAAGGCCTTCTTCCACATTGCCCGGACGGCGCACTTCCCCTGCAGTAAAAAGAATGCGTTCGGAAAGCGTCGTTTTGCCGGCGTCCACATGGGCGAGAATCGCAATATTGCGGATGGGTTGCATCATCAGTAAAATAGTTATTCCGGGAGAATAAAAAAATCCGGCCCCGCGGAAAGCGGGAACCGGAAACTTAGAAAAGCGGAAGAGCGGTTACTTCGCAAGCGCGGCCGCCGCCGCGGCGCGCTTCTGCGAACGATGGCTGTTTTTGACCCATTCGGCCTTATGCACTTCAGGAATATCGTCCAAGAGCTTGAGCGTATTGGGCTCAGTCGTGTTATCAAGAACTTCTTCCGGAGTGCCGGAGTTCACGATCTTGCCTTCGTGCATGATGAAAATACGATCGCTCACGTAGTTCGCAAGGCCGATATCATGCGTGATGAACACGACGGTCATGTGAAGTTCCGCTTTGAGCTTCATCAGGTAATCGAGAATGTTCGCGCGGACACAGGCGTCCACCATCGAAGTCGGTTCATCCGCGATAAGCACCTTGGGACGGAGCGCGAAAATACGGGCAAGAAGCATACGCTGCATCTGACCGCCTGAAAGCTCGAACGGATACTTCTCTTCGATGTCCTGGGGTTTCACGTTCACGGCGAGAAGACCGGCATCGACACGCCGCTTGACTTCTTCCTTCGTGGGCTTCTGCTTCAGGATATGGAGCGCATCTTCAAGCTGGGAACGAATGGTAAAAAACTGATTGAAGCAACTGAACGGATCCTGAAAAACGCACTGCACTTCATTCCAGTGATCTTTCAAATTCTCTATCTTATGACCGCGATAAAGAAATTCGCCTGATGTCTGGGGATACAGGCCAAGCATAATCTTCGCGAGCACGCTTTTTCCGCAACCCGAACCGCCGACGATAGTGACGATTTCGCCGTCATAGACATCGAACGAAACCCCATCAACGGCAGTCTTCGCGCGTTTGCCGGCACCGAAAATCTTGGTGACGTCCTTCGCAGAAAAAATCACTTCTCTATTTGGCATAATCGCACCTCACAAGGCGGTCACCCACCATACGGAAATTCTGAGTATTTTTCTTGCAATCGGCGCAGGCACTGGTGCAACGATCCGCGAAACGGCATCCTGTAATGGCCTCGCGAAGACTCGGAGGGGCCCCTTCAATCGCCACAGGCTTGCGGGTGCGCTGTCCCTTATCCGTGCTGAGCATCGCGCCCATGAGCGCCCGTGTGTACGGATGACGGGGATCCTTGACGACCTGGTCTGACGTTCCCATTTCAACGAACTGACCGGCATACATGATCGCAATGTTATCGGCGACATGATAAAGCAAGGGAAGTTCGTGCGTTATGAAAATCATCGTCGAGAATATGCCCTTGTCAAGAAGGTCGAAAATCAGTTTGATCACTTCCTTCTGCGTACTCACGTCCAGAGCGGACGTCGGCTCATCCGCAATGACCATCTGCGGATTCAAAATCGTAGAAATTCCGATCACTGAACGCTGACGTTCACCGGCAGTGAGCTGAATCGGATAAGAATTCAGCACACGCTTGGTATCCATTCCGAACAGATCGAAACGTTCGCAAAGGCGATCGTAAACTTCCTTGGAACTGATGGAGTTGCCCTTCTGCTGATGGGCGGAGATCACATCCGCAGCGATATCCTTGATTTTGCGCACGGGATTCAACGCGTTGAAAGCACCCTGCGGAATCATCGAAATTTTCTGGGCAAGGACATTCGTGCGGATATCTTCTTCCGTGCGGTTCATCAGCGATTCGCCGTTCACGCGCACATCGCCGCTCGTCGGATAAAGCGGAGGAATGCACATTCCCATGAGGCCGCTCACGAGCGTAGACTTGCCACAGCCGGATTCGCCCGCAATGCCAAGAATTTCGCCCTGTTTCATCGAGAATGAGACATCCGTCACCGCATTGATCTTTTCACCAAAGCGCGTCAGGTAATGAAGACTGAGATGATCTACTTCAAAAATTTTATCAGACATAGCCACCGATCCTTACTTGCGCAGACGCGGGTTAAAGACGCCTTCCATCGAAGTGTTGATCAGGTAAAGCGAGAACACCGTTAAGGTGATGATGATCGTCGCCGGAAGGAATGCGAGCCAAATGCCGTCCGAAAGGGCGCCGTTGTCCTTTGCCTGATTAAGAATGATGCCGAGGGAAGTGGAATCCAACGGTCCGAGACCGATCATCGAGATCGAGGCTTCGGAAAGAATACCGGAGGAAACCTGCATAATGAATACCATAAAAACGTAGGAAAGCAGATAAGGAAGGACATGCTTGAGGACGATCGTGAGAGAACTCGCACCGTTGATCTTCGCAAGAGCGATATGATCACGGGTGCGGAGGGACGATGCCTGCGCACGCACCGCACGCGCGGACCAGCTCCAGGTCGTGAGACCTATGATTAAGCCGATGAGCGTGAGCGAACGTCCGTCCTTGACCGCCGAACTGATGAGCACTAGGATTACGAAAGAGGGAATCACGATGAAAAGGTTGGTGAACATATTGAGAAACTCATCTATCCAGCCTCCGCGATACCCGCCGAAGAGTCCGATAAGGACACCCAGTACGGTCGCGATGATGCCGGCGACAAAACCGACATACAGGGAAGAGCGGAGCCCTGCAATGAGAAGCGACATATAGTCGCGGCCGAGGTGATCCGTCCCGAGCAGGTGTTGTGCGCTGGAAGGCGCATAAGGACCGGCGATGATATCGCGGGCATTCGTGTCCACGTGATAGAACACGGGGCCGAAGAACGCGATGATGAGCGTCAGCAAAAAGATGGAGATGCCGATGACGAACATCGGGGACTTGAGCAAATTCTTGAGAAGTTTAAGCATAAATTATTTGCCTCCCATCTGTAGACCGGCCTTGACACGCGGATCGAACAGAGCGATGAGCACATCCACCGCGAAGTTCGCGATGAGCACGCAGGTCGAAATCATGAGCGTGCAGCCCTGGATGGTGGCGTAGTCATTCTGCTGAATGGCAGTGAGCATTGCCATACCGAGACCGGGGTAGGAGAAAATCATTTCCGTGATGAGTGCGCCACCGACCATCGAGCCCAGGGACTGGGCGAGACCGGTGAGCTGCGGAAGCATCGCGTTGCGGAACACGTAGCCGATGATCTTGCCTTCGCGGAGACCGAGCCACTTCGCATACTTCATGTAATCCGTGCCAAGCTCATAGATACTCATAGAACGCATACCCGTCGCCTGACCGGCGAGAAGAATCGGGAAGCAGGAGAAGAACGGGAGCACGTAGTAGTAACCGACGGACTTGAAGAACGTCCAGGAGAAGCCGGGCACCAGGTCAGGGCCGTAAGCGCCCATCGCAGGGAACCAGCCTAGCGTGATGGAGAACAGCGCGACGAGCAGCATGCCGAACACGAAGAACGGGACGCCGTTGAGGAACATCGCGAGCGGGAAAAACACCTTGTCGAAGATGCCGCGCTTGTAGGCGGCGAAGGCTCCGAGGAGGTTACCCACGATCCAGCCGAGAAGAATCGTCGGGAGCTGGATTGCGATTGTCCAGGGGAGGCTTTCCTTGATGATTTCAGTGACGGGCTTCGGATACTGGCTATAAGAAAGACCGAAGTCACCCTTGAACACGTTCTTCACATAGGAGCAGAACTGGGAGATGCCGGAAGCGAGACGCGGTTCCGCCTTCATCACCTTTGCGCCTGTGGAGTCGAAAACTGGCTTGCCATTTTCCATGGCGGCGACGGTGTCGTAAACGACATTGCCCATCTCATCGAGGTCGGCCATGCCGAATGCCTTGAGAAGAGTTTCTTTCTTCTGCATTGCTTCTTCAGGAGAAAGACCCTGCGCGGCCTTGCCCATCACGATGTCCACCGGGTTGTTTTCACCGAGGCGGGGCAGCGTGAAGTTAATGGCGATAGCGACAATGAATGTCAGGAAATACCAAAAGGCTTTTTGCAGGACATAACGAAGTGTAGGATACTGTTTCAGCATTGTCCGTCCTTATTTTTTAAGCTGAAGGTGCCAAAGGATATTGATGCCGGAAGCAATCCACGGGAGCTGCTGCGGCGCATACGGATTCTTGGCGTTCGGCCAGTTCGTCCACACGCGGTCGCTGTACTCATAGTATTGTTCGGGCAGATAAGTAAGCGGAATCGCGGGCTGATCTTCCATGAAGATACGGTTCAGTCCGCGGTACGCAGCCTTCAGGGAATCCTTGTCCGTCATCAGCGGAATGCGCGCGAGGAGAGAATCCACCTCGGGGCGGTATTCCGGAGAGCCCGGTTTGTTGTAGCGGCCGATGTTCGTGCCGGCCCAGCTTCCAAGCGGAGCCCAGTCACGGGAAGATATCACTTCATTGAAACGGCTCCACGGAAGGGACGGGGTCACATCCGCCGTCGGCTTGTGCATGACGAGATCAAAATTTCCCATACCCATCGCAGGCCAGTATTGACCGGCATCCACGAACCCTTCGCGGATATCAAGACCAGCCGCGCGCATACTTTCTACGGCAATCGTCACGATGGCCTCCCAGTCCGTCCACCCGGAGGGGCAGGTGATGAACATCGTGGGCATACGTTCACCCTTGGCGTTTTCCATGTGATCCAGCGTGCCATCCGGTTTGAAAACGGACTTATAACCGGCCTTCTTCACGAGAGCCTGCACTGCATCGATTTTCGCCTGACCGGAAAGGGTCAGATCGACGCCGTACTTCTTGCAGTCTTCCTTGTTGATGTAAGCTTCCTCAAGCGGAGTAGGCATGATCAGACCAGGCTCGAGCGCGGAAGTGTAGTTCGAAACGGCGAACTGACGGATAGCCGTGTAGTCAATCGAAATAGCAAGTGCACGGCGGAAGTCCCTGTTATTCAAAGGAGCCTTCGTCGTGTTGATCATCATCATCGGCATTGCGCCCGGAATGAAATAAGGCGGCTCATCAAGCCAGGCATGGACGCCGGCGGCCTTCTTGTGCCATATACGGGGAACGAAGCTCATCGAAGCGTCAAGCGAGCCGTCGCGGAGGGCGATCGTGCTGTGTTCGTTGCTCTTGTAAATCGGATGGACGATGAATTTCGGAGCGGGGAGCTTGCCGTCATGAAGGGCAGCATTGCCCCAGTAATCATCACGGCGTTCGAGAATGATCTTCGTCGTGGAATACGTCTTGAGGTTGTACGGACCGGAAACGACCGGAGCACCGCCGTCGAGCGGATTCTTGTCGAGCATGAGCTTCTTCACCTCTTCGAGGGAATCCTTATGCTGGGCGAGAAGCTTGGAGAACACGTGTTCCGGAACGATGCGGATCGCCTGGAGCAGATCCTTCACGGAAAGCGGGTTGTTGCGCTGTTTTTTGTTCACGATGAACGAGACGCGTTCGATTTTGGAAGTATCGCGCTTTGTCGTGTCAGCCTTATTGACTTCCACCTTGTTCACCGTCTGTATGTTCACCGCGGTAATTTGTTCTGAAGTATTGATGGCGACGCCGCTGTAATGGAAGCCCAGTTCAAATACGAACTTGACGTCTTTCGCAGTCACGGGAACGCCGTCGCTCCACATCGCCTTCGGGTTCAGGTCGACGACGATGCTGTCGTTGTTGCTGAGGCTGTCCACGAGGGTGCCGAGCAGCGGTTCAATTGTGCCGTTCAACGTGTTGTACGTAATAAGCGGCTCATACATCAAATTGAAGCGACCGCCCACGGGCCATGCCGCATTGTAGCTTTCCGCGAGCGGGTTAAACGAAGAGGGAGTTCCCCACTGCTGGCCGGAAAGATAAAGTGTCTGTTCCCGCGGAAGGACCAGGGTATCGCTCTCGGACTGTTCCGATTGCTCGCCGCAGGCGGAAAGAAGCGCCAGGCAGGCCGGAAGAATCACGGCGCACCGGGCAAATGTCTTAAAACCGATCATTATATCCTCGTGTGTGGAGTCGCTGAAAGGCTCCGGTAAAGACGGATGTAATATACTCTAATGTGGCATAAAACGCATCGGTATATTCCAAAAGCCGCCATTTAAATTTAGCTTTCATTTCAAAAAAAAGAACTCCGTTCTTGCGAGCGGAGTTCTTTTTTTACAAAAATAAGGGGATGACCTTACTTGCCCTGGCGGGGATCGCCGGCATAGACGGCTTCCTTGCCAAGTTCTTCCTCAATGCGGAGGAGGCGATTATACTTGCAGACGCGGTCCGTGCGGGAGAGGGAGCCCGTCTTGATCTGACCTGCGGCGGTGCCGACGGCGAGATCAGCGATGAACGTGTCTTCCGTTTCACCGGAGCGGTGGGAAACGACCGGAGCATAGCCTTCGACCTGGGCGCGCTTGATGGCGGCGAGGGTCTCGGACACGGAACCGACCTGGTTCACCTTGATGAGGATGGCGTTCGCGATGCCGGCCTTGATGCCTTCATCGAAAATCGCCGGGTTCGTCACGAACAGATCGTCGCCGACAAGGTTGATCTTGCCGCCGAGATTTTCAGTAAGGACGGTCCAGCCCTTCCAGTCCGCTTCATCGAGGCCGTCTTCAATGGAGAAGATCGGGAACTTCTTGATGAGCTTTTCGTAGTAAGCGACCATCTGACGGCTCTTGAGAGTCTTCTGAGTGGACTTCTTGAACGTATAGGTCTCGCCGCCCTTGGCGTCCTGACCCTTCTTGTCGCAGAATTCGGAAGAAGCGACGTCGAGAGCGATCTTGATATCCTTGCCGAACTTATAACCGGCGGCCTTGGTGGCCTCGCCGAGCGCGGAGAGCGCGTGTTCGAGGGTCATCACGCCCTTGATTTCCCAGCCGAACTTGGCTTTTTTGCTCTTCTTGATGGAAACGCCCGGAGCGAAGCCGCCTTCGTCACCGACGGTCGTTTCGAAACCACCGTCCTTAAGAACCTTCTTAAGGGCGTGGAAAATTTCCGTGACCATGCGGAGGCCGTCGGAGAACGTCTTCGCACCGACCGGCGCGATCATGAATTCCTGGAAATCGATCGGAGCGGAGCTGTGGGCGCCGCCGTTGATCACATTGCACATCGGGCACGGGAGAGTGAGCTTCTTCGTTCCATGAAGCTTAGCGATGTAGCGGTACAGAGGAATGCCCTTGGAGTTAGCGGCAGCGACGCACACGGCCATGGAAACGCCGAGGATGGCGTTCGCGCCAAGGTGATTCTTGTGCATGCGGTCACCGTCAAGCTCAATCATCGCATCATCGACGGCAGTCTGATCGAACGGATCCATTCCGGCGATCTTCTTCGCGATCTTTTCGTTCACGTTCTTCACGGCCTTGAGAGTGCCCTTGCCGCCGTATGCCTTGCCGCCATCGCGGAGTTCGCAGGCTTCACGTTCACCGGTAGAAGCGCCGCTTGGAACAGCTGCGTGGCCCTTGGAGCCATCGGAAAGAGTGACATCGACTTCGAGAGACGGATTTCCACGGGAATCCAGAATCTGACGAGCTACGACTGTCTTGATTTTAACTGCCATATTTATAACCTTCTTTTAGAGTGAAAATTTTGATGGGACTAATATAGAAAACTGTGCAAAAGCCGAGGAAAGAAAGTTGACAAATCACATTAAATCTCCCGGCGCGCGCTGTCAAGTTCCACAACGGATAATTGTGGCAAAGCGCAGCAGCCATGAAAAATTTATATAGAATTTAGAGAATGGGCGGCGGACTCTCCCGCGCCCCGGAAAAAGGAAGTGCGACAATGAACAACAAAATAATCATCCTCGGTCTCACCGCTGTGCTGGGCGTCTCCATGGCACAATCACAGGAAATCGCCACCTGGGCAGGATTCCGCGGCGGCGTCGCCACATTCACATTCGACGACGGGCTTGCCAACCAGCTTTCGATCGCCGTGCCCATTTTCGACAAGTACGGCTACAAGGCGAGTTTCTACCCCGTCATCAACTGGGGCCCGAACTGGAGCGCCTACCAGACTCTGGTGAACCAGGGCTACGAAGTCGGCAGCCATTCAATGAGCCATGCTCAGACTATGCCGGACAGCGAAATCAAATCGTCAAAGGACGCGATAGACGCCAAAATCACCGGGCAGACCTGCAACACTATCACCTATCCCAACTGCAACGTTCCCTCGGAAAGCGAGCTTTCCAAATATTACATCGGCGGGCGAATCTGCAGCGGCCAGATAGATCCGAAAACGCCGGGCAACTACAACCGAATCAGTTCCATCATCTGCGGCAACACCGGATCCGTCAACACGGCGCAGGCTTTCCAGCAGAAAATGCAACAGGCGGTAAGTCAGAGCGGCTGGGTCACCTTCCTGATACACGAAGTGGACAACGGTTCGGGATACTCCCCCACGGCGTCCACGGCAATCGACGGCGCGCTCTCCTGGGCGAAGCAGAACGACAGCAAAATCTGGGTGACCACCTTCCGCAACGCCATCATGTATTCCAAGGAACGCGACGCTTCAAAAATCGAGCAGACATCCAGGACTACAGACAAAGTCACATACACCCTCAAGCACAGCCTGAGCACCACGGTTTCCGCATTTAACTATCCGCTCTCCATCCGCGTCAAAAATTCGGACAACTGGACGACCGTGACCGCCACACAGAATAAAAAGGCAATCACCGCAACGATCACCGACGGCTACATTTACTTCGACGCAGTGCCTAACGGCGGTGACATCGAACTTTCGAACGGATCCGTAGCGGCTACATACAAAATCACGACGACAAGCAGCGCCGTAACTTTGTCCGCGACAACGGCGAAGGAAGGCGACAAGGTTACATTCACCGTCAAAGCGGACGACGGCTATGAGATCACCCGCATTTTAGTCAACAACGAGGCGCTCCCCCTTTCCGGCGGCAGCTACTCGTTCACGATGCCCGCCGCTGACATTTCCATCGCCGTGGAACAGCAGCGTACTACGGCGCTGAACGCGCGCATCGCCGCGGGCGGCGTCCAGGTGTCCGTCCAGGGAGCCGGACTGATGATCGAAGGCGCCGCAGGCAAACGTGTCACGGTATTCAACCTTCTGGGGAACATCGTCCGGCAGGTGACCGTATCATCCGATAAAGAATCGATCGCCGGTGAAGCCGGGGGAACCTACCTAGTAAGAATCGATGACCGGACCTGGAGCGTGAGGTTCTAAGCGGAGGACGTACAAAATAACGTCCATTCTTCTACACTCCCGTGGAGCCCCGGATGAAAGACATCCGGGGCTCTTTTATTTCCGCAACGTCCGTTGATTACATACAAAAAAAGACCCCGCGATGAACGGGGTCTCTTTCCAAAAATCAGAGGGATTAGAAGCGGAAGTGTGCAAATGCACGGTTCGCTTCAGCCATTTTATGGACATCCTGTTTCTTGCGGACGGCGTTGCCTTCGTTGTTCTTGGCAGCGACGAGTTCCGCAGCGAGACGGAGAGCCATATTGGCTTCGGAACGTCCTCGGGCGGCGTCAAGAAGCCAGCGCAGAGCGAGGGCCTTGGCACGTTCCGGAGCGACTTCCATAGGAACCTGATAGTTCGCACCGCCGACGCGGCGGGACTTCGTCTCGAGGCGCGGCTTGATGTTTTCAAGGCAGGCTTCGAACTTTTCGAGCGGAGTTTCCTTGCCTTCGACTTTCTTGTTCAGTTCGTCGAGAGCGGTGTAAACGATCTGTTCGGCAATAGTCTTCTTGCCCTGTTTGAGCACGACGCCCACGAGTTCGGTTACAAGCTGGGATTTGTAGCGCGGATCCGGGAGAACGTTATGATGAATGGTCTTTCTTCTTCTAGACATGTTTTACCTTACTTCTTAGCGGGAGCCGCGGCACCCTTTTTCTTAACGCCATACTTGGAGCGACCGTTCTGACGGCCGGCGACAGCCTGCGTATCCAGAGTTCCACGGATGATGTGGTAACGGACACCCGGAACGTCCTTCACACGACCACCGCGGATAAGCACGATGGAGTGTTCCTGAAGGTTGTGACCTTCACCCGGAATATAGGCGGTGACTTCCATCTTGTTGGAAAGACGGACACGCGCGATCTTACGAAGAGCGGAGTTCGGCTTCTTCGGGGTGGTGGTGTAGACACGGGTGCAGACGCCACGCTTCTGCGGGCACTGCTTAAGAGCCGGGGATGCGGTCCTATTGGAGACCGATTCGCGGCCGTTGCGGACGAGCTGTTGAATAGTAGGCACTTTTATCTCCCTAGATTTTGGAGTCCAAATATAGTTTGTTTTCGGATAATTTCAAGTTTCACGCCTGAATTACTCCGCATTATCTTCTTCCTGATTCTCAGAATCGCTGTCGAGCATCTTGAAGGACATGTCAGCGCTGTCTTCGCCATCCTCGTTTTGAGCCCTGTGAGCCTCGGCTTCCGCCTCGGCATCGGCATCGGTGACTTTCACGTTACGCAGATGACGCGCACCGGTACCACAAGGGATCAAGCGACCCATAATCACGTTTTCCTTAAGGCCAAGCAGCGGATCCACGCTGCCTTCGATAGCCGCGTGAGTGAGAATCTTGGTCGTTTCCTGGAAGGACGCTGCGGAAATGAAGCTGTCAGTCGCGAGCGAAGACTTGGTGATACCAAGGAGCATCGGAGCGTAGCTGGCGGTTTTCTTCCCTTCGGCGAGGAGCTTTTCGTTCTTCGTGCGGAGGCGAGCCTTGGAAATCTCATCATCCGGAAGCAGGTCGGAATCACCCGGATCCGTGATACGCACCTTGCGCATCATCTGACGGACGATGCACTCGATGTGCTTATCGGCAATGGACACGCCCTGAAGGCGGTACACTGCCTGAATTTCATTCACCAGATGGCGCTGGACTTCTTCCGGGCCCTGCACGCGCAGAATGTCATGCGGATCGACGGAGCCGTCGCAGATCTTCTGGCCGGCGCGGACGCGGTCGCCTTCATGCACTGCAAGGTGACGGCCACGCGGAACGAGGACGGAGTCTTCGTTTTCGCCGTTCTTAATGATGATCTTCTGGTTGCCGCGTTCTTCGTTGCCGTAGGCGACGAGGCCATCTATCGGAGCGATGACGGCGACGTTCTTCGGAATACGAGCTTCGAAAAGTTCTGCGACGCGGGGAAGACCACCGGTAATATCGCGGGTCTTACCCACTGCGCGCGGAAGTTTTGCGAGAGTCTGACCCACGGAGGCGGTGTCGCCCTCGTGAACCGTGAGAATCGCGCCATCCGGCAGCAGATAATGACCGAGTTTCTTGCCTTCGGCATCGACAATGCTGATCGCCGGGCGGCGTTTGCCGCGCTTGTCGCTAATGATGATCAACGTTTCGACTTCCGTGATTTCATCCTTTTCGACGCGGTACGTTGCATTTTCGACGAGATCCAGGAATTGGACCTTGCCGTCGACATTGCTGATGATCGGGCTGTTATAAGGATCCCATTCGAACATCACGGCACCCTTCTTGACCGCGTCCTTGTCCTTGACGTGGAGGATGGCGCCATACGGGACCTGATAACGGCCCTTGTTGATGCCCGTGGAATCGTAAATTACAAGTTCACCCATACGGCTCACGACGACGGTGTTGCCGTCATGCGTGACAACGTCCACGTTTTCGAGCTCGATATGGCCGTCGACGAGGGCCTTCTTGTCGCTTTCAACCGTGAGACGGCTGGAAGCGCCGCCGATATGGAACGTGCGGAGGGTGAGCTGAGTACCGGGTTCGCCGATGGACTGCGCCGCAATGACGCCCACGGCTTCGCCGAGGTCCACCGGACGGCCGGAGGAGAGCATACGGCCGTAGCACTTCGCGCAGACGCCGGAGGGGGAAGCGCAGGTGAGCACGGAACGCATCTTGACGTGTTCGATACCGGCGGCGGTGATCTTCGAAAGATCGCGTTCGGTAACGAGCTCGCCGGCCGTGACGATCACTTCGCCGGTGACCGGATGCTTGATGTCTTCGACAGGGACGCGGCCAAGGAGTCTTTCCTCGAGCGGGATGATCGTGTCATCGCCGTCCTTGAACGCGGAGATATCAATACCCTGATCTGTGTGGCAATCGTCTTCAGTGATGACGAGATCCTGAGCGACGTCAACGAGACGGCGGGTAAGGTAACCGGCATCGGCAGTCTTAAGAGCCGTATCGGCGAGACCCTTGCGGGCACCGTGAGAGGAAATGAAGTATTCCATCACGTTCAGGCCTTCGCGGAAGCAGGACTTAATCGGGTTTTCGATAACTTCCTGACCGCCGAGTTGTTTCGTCGGCTTCTGCATCAGACCGCGCATACCGGAGAGCTGCTTGATCTGTTCGCGGCTGCCGCGGGCGCCGGAATCCGCCATCATGTAAACAGGGTTGAATCCGTCGCGGTCGCGGGAAAGGAGATCCCACTGCTTCGCGGCGACATCGTTCGTGGTGCGGGACCAGATATCGATGATCTGGTTGTAACGTTCGCCGTCCGTGATGACACCGTCTTCGTAGAGTTCGCGGATCTGGTTCACCTTCTGGGTAGCGGCATCGAGCATCGCCTGCTTTTCCTGCGGAATCACCATCTCGGCGATAGCCACGGAGCAGCCGGAGCGAGTCGCCCAGCCGTAGCCGAGCGCCTTGATGTCATCCAGATAGTTCACCGTCATCCGGTTGCCGCTTCTGCGGTAGAGATCGTCGACGGACTTCGCGATGACCTTCTTGCTGAAAGTATCATTCGCATAGCCGATGACGTTCGGGATGATCTGGTTCAGGACAATGCGCCCGACGGTCGTCTTGATCATCGAGGATTCCTGAAGGGTGAGAAACTTTACCTTCTCGCCGGCCTTGGCGACAACATCCACGTTGCCGTTATCGTCCGGCTGTTCGCGGGTGCACTTGGTGTCTCGTTCAAGGGCGCCCACGTAAATCTTGCGGCCCTTTTCGAGGCGGAGGAAGCATTCCGCATTCAGGTCGATAGCGCCGTTCGCATAAGCGCGGAGGGCTTCATCGGAAGAATAGAAATGCATTCCGGCACCCTTGCGGCCCGGGCGCGGTTTGGAGATGTAATAAAGTCCAAGCACAATATCCTGAGACGGCACGGCGATAGGCTGACCGGAAGCCGGGTGCAGAATGTTGTTCGAAGAAAGCATCAGAACGCGGCATTCGAGCTGCGTTTCGAAGGAAAGCGGAAGGTGCACAGCCATCTGGTCACCGTCGAAGTCCGCGTTGAAAGCGGTACAGACGAGCGGATGCAGGCGGATGGCGCTGCCTTCGATAAGCTTCGGGTAGAACGCCTGGATACCGAGGCGGTGAAGGGTCGGAGCGCGGTTCAGCATCACCGGATGGTCTTCGATGATCTGTTCGAGAATGTCCCACACTTCGGGACGTTCCGCATCGACGAACTTCTTAGCGGCCTTGAGCGTATAAACCACGCCGTCCTCTTCCAGCTTCTGGATGATGAACGGCTTGTAAAGCTCGAGGGCCATGCGTTTCGGAAGACCGCACTGGTGCATCTGAAGTTCCGGGCCCACGACAATCACGGAACGGCCGGAATAGTCCACGCGCTTACCGAGAAGGTTCATACGGAAGCGACCCTGCTTGCCCTTGAGGAGTTCGGCGAGGGACTTGAGCGGACGGTTGGAACCGGCGCGGGCCGTGCGGCGGCCGCTGTCGAACAGCTGGTCAACGGCTTCCTGGAGCATGCGCTTCTCGTTGCAGAGAATCACGTTCGGGGCCTTGATGTCGATCAGCTTCTTGAGGCGGTTGTTGCGGTTGATTACGCGGCGGTAAAGTTCATTAAGGTCGGAAGTCGCAAAGCGTCCGCCATCGAGCGGAACGAGCGGACGGAGATCCGGCGGGATAACGGGGAGCACATCGAGAATCATCCATTCCGGCTGATTCGCAACATTCTTCGCTTCCTTCGGATACCGATCGCAGAACGCCACATAAGCGGATTCGATGCTGTATTCCGGATTTTTCTTGACGTATTCTTCCTTGAACGCGGCGACGGCGTCCGCAAGGTCGCGGACTTCGGAGTACGTCGTGCTCTGACGGCGCTTGTCCGGATCCTCGAAATAACCACGGAAATCATCGATCTGGGACTTCTTGAAAGCTTCGACAATTTTGAGACGCTTCACGGCCTCGTCACGCTTCGTCTTGGACTTGGACGTGGCATCAATGCGGAGCTTTTCGGAAAGTTCAACGAAATTGATACGGGAAAGAAGTTGCTTGATAGCCGGAGCGCCCATCTTCGCCGTGAAATGACGGCCTTCCTTTTCAAGGTCATCATACTGGAACTGGTCGATCAGCTGGTTTTCCTGCAGGTCCGTGTTGCCCGGATCCAAGACAACGTACTTCTCATAGTAGATAACGTTGTCAAGGGACTTGGTGTCCATGTTCAGCAGAGCGCCGATGACGCAGGGCTGATTGCGGACGAACCAGATATGGGCAAGCGGAATGGCAAGGTCGATGTGACCCATGCGCTGGCGGCGCACCTTGGAGGTCGTGACTTCTACGCCGCAGCGGTCACAGATGACTCCCTTGTAGCGGATGCGCTTGAACTTACCGCAATTGCATTCCCAGTTCTTGACAGGTCCGAAAATGCGTTCGCAGAACAGGCCGTCCTTTTCCGGCTTGAAGGAACGATAGTTGATCGTTTCCGGTTTCGTCACTTCGCCATAAGACCAGTAACGGATCAGATCCGGAGAAGCCAAGTGAATGGAAATATCACCTGTGCTTTCAGAATATTCGGTGTTTTCTTCGGACATATCACTTATCTCCAGTAGTCTTGATGTCAAGGCACAGGGATCTAACTTCACGGATCATCACGTGGAAGGATTCCGGAACGCCCGGTTCAGGCGTATTCTTGCCGTGGACGATAGCGTCATAGACCTTGGAACGGCCCATGACATCATCGGACTTCACGGTCAGAAGTTCCTGCAGGGTGTACGCCGCGCCGTAGGCTTCGAGAGCCCAGACTTCCATTTCGCCGAAGCGCTGGCCGCCGAACTGACTCTTACCGCCGAGAGGCTGTTGCGTCACGAGGGCGTAGGAGCCGATGGAGCGTGCGTGGATCTTATCTTCGACCAAGTGACCCAACTTGAGGTAATACATATAACCGATCGTGACCGGGTTCAGGAACGCCTCGCCGGTGCGGCCGTCGTAAACCTTGGCCTTACCGATGACGTGGTTGTGTTCCGGATCCATCTTGTAATCGACGATCGGGGTCTTCTGATAAGCCTTTTCGAGTTCGTTCACGATGTCTTCGAAGGACGCGCCGTCGAACACGGGGGTCGCGACCTTGAAGCCGAGGACCTTAGCGGCCCAGCCGAGGTGAACTTCAAGCACCTGACCCACGTTCATACGGGAAGGCACGCCCAGCGGATTCAGAAGGATCTGCAGCGGGCGACCGTCTTCGGTGAACGGCATGTCTTCGACCGGAACGATCTTGGACAC
>Ga0172377_10002945_pt1 | contig 17447 bp, 10 predicted proteins | sample Pumphouse3metaG_FD_119749 | JGI IMG/M metagenome (GOLD analysis project Ga0172377, IMG submission 119749) | Leachate microbial communities from a municipal landfill in Southern Ontario, Canada - Pumphouse #3 metaG | ecosystem: Engineered > Solid waste > Landfill > Unclassified | place: Canada...
ACGCAATACAGTCAGTTAGACGGTGCTTGCAGAGTGGATAGAATGGTGGATTTGGCGGTTCAGATGAACATGCCGGCGGTTGCCATTACCGACCACGGGAATCTGTTTGGGGTGATAGATTTTTACAAATACGCCCACAAGAAAGGTATCAAGCCGATTATCGGCACCGAAGCATATATTATCAATAACGATTTGAGCGACCCTCAAAGCAAGAACGACAGCAGACACCATCTGATCCTGCTTGCCATGAACTATGCCGGTTACAAAAACCTGATGAAGCTCTCTTCCAAATCTTACATCGACGGTTTTTATTACAAGCCACGTATCTCCAAATCTCTATTAAAAGAGTATAACGAAGGGCTAATCTGTCTTTCCGCCTGCGTGAAAGGTGAAATCCCTTCCCTTATCCTGAACGACAGAATGAAGCAAGCCAAAGAAGCAGCCCAGTGGTACAAAGACCTCTTTGGTGACCGCTATTATATTGAGTTGCAAGATCATAAGCTGGATTTGGAGAAAGCCGTAGCCCCCCGTTTAATCGCCTTGGCAAGAGAGCTGGATATCCCTATGGTGCTAACCAACGATTGCCACTATCTTCACCAGAGTGATCACGAAGCCCATGATATATTGCTGTGCATTCAGACCGGTAAGCTCTTAAATGACCCGGGAAGGATGCGCTATAACACCACGCAGCTTTATTTTAAATCCCCTGAAGAGATGCAAGCCCTCTTTCCGGAAGTGCCGGAAGCATATAGTAACACCCTGAAAATTGCCGAAAGGATAAATCTGGAGCTGCATTATGATGAGTTCCTGCTGCCCAAGGTGGAAACTCCCCCCGAGTTTGGCACCATGGGCGATTACCTCCGCCATTTATGCCTAGAAAACGCCCCCAAAAAATATCCCGATATGCAGGAAGAAGTAATAGAGCGTATTGATTATGAGCTTGGCGTGATAGATCGGATGGGCTTTAATGGCTATTTTCTGGTGGTGAAGGATATCATCGATAACGCCAGAAAACAGAATGTTCCCGTGGGACCGGGGCGTGGCTCTGCCGCGGGAAGTATCATCGCCTATTTACTAGATATCACGTTAATAGACCCGCTTAAGTACGGCTTACTCTTTGAACGCTTCTTGAATCCCGACCGGATCAGCATGCCTGATATCGATATAGATTTCTGTGCACAGGGACGGGGAAAGGTGATAGACTACATCGTGCAACGCTTTGGCAGAGATAGCGTAACGCAGATCGTTACCTTTGGCACATTGGGGCCGAAATCCGTGATTAAAGACGTAGCTCGCGTGCTGAGCGTCCCCGCTTCGGAAGCCAATATCATTACCAAAACTATTCCAGGAACCCCAAAAAGTCTGGAAGAAGCTTTCAACCAGTATCCAGAGTTTGCCAATTTAATCAGCCAGAATGATTTGTATAAAAGCATTTTCACCCATTCGCAAGTATTGGAAGGCTTAGTTCGCCAAACCGGTATTCATGCGGCAGGAGTGGTGATTGCTCCAGGGGATTTGACGGATTATGTACCTTTGGCGGTAAGCATCCAAAAAGATGGCGACAACGTGAACCTCGTTCAATACGAAGGCAAATGGCTGGATGATTTAAGGCTGCTGAAGATGGATATCCTGGGGCTAAAAACCCTTACTCTGATTCAAAAGACGATAGACCTGGTGAAGCAATCCCAAAATGTTGATATTGATATCCGCAACCTGAAACTCGATGATAAGAAAGTGTTTGCCTTGCTTGGGAAAGGCGAGACAGACGGTATCTTCCAGTTTGAATCCGACGGCATGCGTAAATATCTGATAGATTTGAAACCCAATATGTTCGAAGACTTAATTGCGATGGTGGCACTGTACAGACCGGGGCCAATGCGCTTTATAGATAGCTATATAGCCCGTAAACACGGCAAGGAAAAGGTGGTTTATGACCATCCCTTGGTGGAGACTACCTTAAAAGAAACTTACGGCGTTACCGTGTATCAGGAACAGTTGATGCGCATCTCACGAGAGCTGGGTGGCTTAACTGGTGGCGAAGCAGACATGCTGCGTAAAGCCATGGGAAAGAAGAACCTGGAATTGATGCTCACCTATCATGATAAGATCTTGGAAGGTGCCAAGGCAAATGGCGTTCCTTTGGTGACCACAGAAAAGATATGGAATGATTGGCTGGATTTTGCGCAGTATGCCTTTAATAAATCGCATGCCACTTGCTATGCGTTGGTGGCATATCAGACGGCATTTCTTAAGACACATTACCCGGTGGAATTTATGGCGGCATTACTATCTCTGGAAGACGATCCTTCCGCCATCCCTAACAAAATCGAAGTTTGTAAAGACATGGGAATCAAGATTATCCCTCCCAATCTGAACCGCAGCGACAGCGAATTCAGTGTGCATGGCAAAGAAGTGCTATTCGGGTTGCGTGCCATTAAAAACCTGGGTGAATCAGCGATGCGGGCTGTTATTGAAGATAGGCAAACTTCCGGGGTTTATACAAATATATTTAGCTTCTGCAGCCGTTTGGATAGCTTTTCGGTAAACAAAACCGTGCTGGAAAGCCTGATAGCATCGGGAGCAATGGATGAACTGGAAGGCAGCCGCGCACAGAAATGGGCGGTGATAGAACAAGCTTTGGCGTTCAGCAGCGGAGAACAGCGCGACCGAAAAAAGGGACAGACCACTTTATTCGATTTGATAAGTGACGAAGATAACGATGCAGACTACTTTCCTCCCCTCCCGCCGGTGGAGCCATGGAGCTATTTGTATCAACTGGATAAGGAAAAGGATGTTTTGGGTTTCTACATGAGCGGTCATCCGCTTTTTGAATACCGCAGCTTGATAAAAAACCTAAGCAACGCCAATTCTCAGACCGGTAAAAGCAAGTCTTCAGGTGATCTGACGCTAGCGGGAATTGTCAGCTCAGTTTCCAAAAAGAAGGATAACAAAGGGAATCCCATCGCTTTCGTGGAGTTTGAAGACCTCAGCGGGAAGTTTGAAGTACCCCTATTTAACAAAGACTATCAGAAGTTTTTTGCTGAGCTAATTCCGGGCAAAGTGTATTACATAATCGGCAGCAAAAGCACCTTCAATGGTAACGACGATGGTATCTTACGGGTGATGCCACAGGAGATAATTCCCTTTGAAGACCTGTCTTTGTTATTGCGAGGGGAGCTGAAGGTGCTGCTAAACCATGAACAGATTAAAAAAGGATTTTTGAACGAGATAGGGACCTGGTATGAAACACACCCTGGCGGATTTAAACTGCAAACTCAGGTGCAGACCGAGGACTTGAACAGCTACGTTTTGGAATCTAAAAAGCTGATCTTCCCTGATAACAATGTGTTAAGCTGGCTGGAAAAAGAACGTATCGACTTTCAATTGAGGATTATCACAAATGGTAAAAACGCTTAGTCTCGTTCTGCTGATTGCACTTAGCTGCGGGTTTATAGCCGCACAGGAAATTATATATGAGCAATACGAAAGTGGGGTGGATTTTTGGGTTCTGATCCCCTATAATTCACTGAACTTCGCAAAAGAGAAAACAACTACGGATTATCAGTTTTCGGTTGTCATCAAAAACGCTCGTAAGAAGCAAGTGGCGGATTTTGCGCAGAACCTGATCGTCCCCAAAAAAGACTGGTTGAACGAAACGGCAATACCATTGAGATTTACCAAAGTTCTAAGCCCCGGTGCATATACCGCCGAATTCAAGCTGAAAAACAAAACTGTGGGGGATAAAAGAACGTTTAAGAAATCCTTTGTGATCAATGCTAAGAATACAGAAGTGGGACAAAGCTGGCTGATTGCGAAGCGCGAAGGCATTTATTTCATCCCTAACCAAATTGAAGATATCGCCAAAGATCTGGATGAATTGGTGCTAAACCTAAGCTATTCAGCAAAACTCGATAGTATTATGATCCAGGCAGATACGCGTAAAATGCATATCACCAATCTGCAAAACCCTATCCAAGCAGATCTGAAGCCATTTCTCACCGCTGCTAGCGGAGAGCAACCGAAGATTACACTCTATGAAGCCAATATCCGCTATGCGGTCGAGCCGTTTTTATTTTCAGAGTGGTATTCATATTCTGTTCGTTACACTCTTGAAGAGCAGCTTGAGCAATTACGCTATGTAGCCTCCCAAAACGAGTGGCAAGTGTTGCGCAGCGTGCCAGAAGAGAAGTACAACGAAGCTATTGCCAGCTATTGGAAGGCAAATGATCCCAGCCCTGGAACAGAACGTAATGAAAACCGGGAAAGGTTCTATCAGAGAGTGTTGATGGCAGATCAACTCTTCACAGTACATAAAAGGCTTAAGGGATGGAGATCGGATCGGGGTAGAATATATATCAAGAAAGGAGAACCCGATGAAATAGTAGCTGACCCTTATCCCTCGGGACGCTACCCACTCATTATATGGAACTCGGATCGGGATAAAATAGAGGACAAGAAAGGATATCCCGATGAAAATGTATATGCAGATTACCTCTTGGGTCGTTACCCAAACATTATTTGGACTTATTACCAACAAAACTTGGAGTATATCTTTATCGACACTCAAGGTTATGGGCTCTATATCCTATTGAACAAAGAAGAAGAATATGAATAAGGTAATCTCACTTTTCCTGATGTGTATTTGCTCCAGCTATCTTCTGGCTGCAAATACCTTAAATATGTTCATAGATTCAAATCGCTTCTTAGATAAGGAAAAGAATACTATCCTACTTGTCGATTATCAGATTCCCTACCCTAACCTGGTGTTTATGGCTAAGGGCGGGGGGTATTTTGCCGAAGTGAATGTAAGCGTGGAATCCATCCGTGGTGATAGCATTGCAATAGTGCAAAATATTACCGATAACATTGGCGTTAGCAACAAAGCTGATACCGTATCCAAGCTTAAAACATACATGAACAGGCTGAGCTTTGCGCTGGATAATTCGGTTTCAGAGCTACGTTTTAGAGCAATAGATATAAACTCACAAAACAGCTTTGAGTGGCAGTTTCCTGTTGAAAAACTACCTTCTAATACTATTTTAAGCGATATAGAGCTGAATAGCGAAGCCTACGCTGACACCTTACAGTACCTGGCAAAGTTCCACCGTAATGGCGTGCTTTACCGCTCTGAACCTTCCATCCTGATAAACCGGACGTTAAATGACTTTGCTTACCTATATATGGAAGCTTACATTCAACCAGCGGATACCAATGGCAGCAACCTGTTGAACCTATCTCTTGAGAAAGACTCACTAATTGTGATGGATGAATATATTGACTATAAGCCGGCAAAAGCTATTGAGAGCATCAGCTTAAAAATACCCTTGGCAGACCTATCCCCGGGGAAGTATAGTGGTATTGTGACACTCCAAAGCGGAGAAGTTACTGAAGCGCGGAGCTTCGAATTTGTCCTTATTGAGGACATTGAGGAATTGAACTGCCTGATGACCGATCCTGATGAAGAGTATATTCTGATGCGATATTTCTTTGGCAATAGGTTACCGACGGATTGGAATAATTACAGCACGGAAAAGAAACGACGCTATATTACCCAATTTTGGAATAGCATGGCAACCACTACCAAGCGAGATGTAAAGGGCGTTATGAGCTTAATCCAGGAAAGAATTGATTTTGCCAACCGTCGCTATGGAAGCTCTCTTGCCGGCTGGAAATCCGATATGGGGCGAGTTTACATCCGTAATGGCGCACCGGACGATATAGAAAGAGATACTAGCTCGGATCAGGCTCGCTTTGTGCGCAAAGATTATCAGATCTGGAAATATTACACAAACCAGCAGCCCGTTTATGTGTTTGTGGATACTCAGATGAGCGGTAAGTACAAACTGATTTATGCTGATAGTGATGATCTGGAAAATTCCGATCCGGATTGGATGCGTTATTTGGGAACCGATTTTGACGAAAGCAGATTAGATAACTAGCAGTATCGCCCCAGAACTTTTCTGCAAGGTGAACTATTCATCGATAATTGGGTAAAATGCATCTTCTAAATGGTGGATAGAATAGGTGTTGGTGCTTGCATTACGGAACACAACGATAACATCAAACCTGAAAATATGGTTGCCATATTGCTCATTGAGATTAATATATTCTTGTGCAGTCTTGGAGATTTTCTTCTGTTTTGTATAGGATACGGATGCTAGGGCTGTTTCTATAGAGTGAAATGTTCGGGTTTTTACCTCAACAAAAATTAAGTGTTGATCTGTTTCAACGATGATGTCTATCTCACCGCTACGCGTCCTGAAGTTACGGCAAACTAAACGATAACCGTTACTTATGAGATACTTAGTGGCGAGATCCTCGCCTGTTTTGAAGATATCATGTTTTGATGGCTGATCCATTCGTCAAGAAAAAGCTTGACGGAATTATTGTCAATAGGATTAATGGACTATGATTAGAAAGAACACCGAAAGGTGGAGGGAAGTATGAAAAAAGTTATTTTTAGCGTAATAGTGCTGGCAACTATGTGTGGCATGGTTCAAGCTGCACCGTTCCAAACACTTGGAATGTTACGGACACCTGATGCTTATGTTTTACCACATAGAGCTGCCGAGATCCTTATGGTTGGGTATTACCGCGATGTAGTGGCACCCAAACCCCTTACTCCAGATGCCAAAGATGCCTCCAAAGGGCTATTCCCTTATGGGATGATTGGTGTAGGGCTCTTTAACAGAGTGGAATTAGGCGTTTTTGCGGGAGACAACACCAAGCTGGATGGCCTGGTATATTTCATGAATATTAAAACCAAGGTTATCGAAGAATCAATGGTAATCCCACAAGTTTCTGTTGGTATCGATAATGTGTTTTCTCCTCTTACAAAGCACAAAGAAGCAGACCTGAAACCAGGCGATGCGTTCTATGACCACCCAGACCGTGCAGACTACGAATATTTTTCACCCTATGTGGTTGCATCCAAGCAAGCCGTTTTTTCTGGTGTCCCATGGATGCTGAGTGTGGGCGTAGGAAGCAATAAGTTCATTGGGCAGGTTACCAGGTCTCGTATCTTTAACGGATTGTTTTCATCCGCTGAAGTATCCCCATTTAGGAACTTTGCGATTCAGGGCGAATATGACGGGTATAATTTTAATGCCGGTTTGAAGTATTCCTACAAGAATTTTGGCGTTAAAATGGGTATGCAAGCAATAGAAGACCTTGCCAAGAATACAGCTTACAAAGACAATCTTCGCATCGCCTTTGGTTTATCTTATCTCTTTGATAAGTACTCTGAGGCAAAGCGACGCCCTGACCTAAGCCGCTATGCTATGGATTCCGATATTGGCGGTACAAACGTTGTCGATATCGGTGAAACTCCCACACCTATTGAATCAGGGGTAGTTGTACCTCCATCTGGAGCAACTCCTGGCACAGGTGTTGTAGTTGTTCCTCCAACAGGTACTGCCGGTTCTGAAGTTGTCACCTATACGCCCGAAGAGCTTCAAAATCCCGGATTGATAACTCCAGGAAGTGCAGCTTATAAAGAACTGTCTCCTGAGGTGCGCGATTTGATGAAAGAACTTGAAGCACTCAGGATGGAGCGTCAAAATGCTCAAAAAGCTTTGGACGATCTTCGTAAGTGGATACAGGAACTGAAGAAACCATAACAATTAGAAAAAACTGCATGTTTGTGATGTGTAGGTTATATATTCATACTTTCCTTGAAGAATAGTTGGAGATTCAAGATAGGCTGTTTACAGACTATCTTGAATTCTTCTCAACACATCACCAACTGGTTTATGAAGTGAATAACAAGAGAGCGGGGTTATGAAAAATAGTTTTAGAGTTTTACTACTCGTGGTTATTGCGGTGTGTACGCTTTCAGCAGCCTATGCACAGCAATCGCAAGAGGCATATAAAGCGGAACTGCAACAGCTGATAGCTGAAGAAAAATTGCAGATTAAACTGGCCGCAAAAGAGTTTATGATAGATACACTCCCTGGGCTGATGGAAAGCGATCCAGCGGCAGCAGAGCAAGCTCTGGCACGTTACAGTGGGCTGTTTAATACCATGAAGCAAGATGACCTTTTGTACTTGTTTGGTCACTTCTATACCAGAATGGGAGAATATAACAAGGCCTACAGTACTTTTAGTTCTTTGCTGAAATCTTATCTGAATGAAGATGCGCGTAAGATGCTGAATTTTGTTCTTTATGATCAGATGATTAGCTCTCTCAGGAATAATAAACGCGAGGCTGCTAAGGATTTTTTGAGCGCCATTATCAACGACAACTACAATATTGATCGCTATTATCCTTCTTACCTTTACATCTGGTCAGACATGAGTGCTGAGGATGGAGAAATTGATGATGTGCAAAGTGCGTTAGCTAGCTATAGCCAAAATAGAGAAGATATTATCAATCGCATTCTGCCAAACAAACAGCGGGTTATAGGTAGGATTCAAACCCTTGACCTAACTAAGTTTTTAGCTACTCCCACGCAAGTGGAATATCAGCGCTTATTCGCCCAGGTTGAAGATATCGAAGCCGAGCTAACAACAGTTTACAACGAACTTACCTCCCTGAAAGGAATAATCTATCTCAATTCAATAGTTCGCATGCAAGAAGAAGAAATGGCCATGCTTGAAAGTCTTAAGGGTAGCTTAGGGGCTTATTATAACAATGACAAAAATAACGATAATATAATCGCCGAATACTATGATAAACTTCAGATTGTTAAGAATTTTACAATCTCTTACTCAAAACAAATTGTAATCATCGATGCTATCTTGCAACGCCAATACGAACGTTTCTTGGCAAACGAACCCGCTCTCAAAGACAAGGATTATAGCGATTTAGAATTGGGAAGGCTCATAGATATCGAAAAGAATATATCAATTTACGACCAGATACTCTCTGAACTTGATACCAGTATTGCTGATCCTCAATTAGCTGGTCACATCGACGAGCTGAAGAGAATGAGAGCAGAATATTCTGAATTAAGAACAGATCTTCAAATTAGGAAAAATACCTATTTGGAGACCAGAAAGCATTACAGTGATGTTCAAGAACAAATATTTGAAGCCCTTTTAAATGAATACTATGCCCTCGGTGCTGATGAAAAGGATATTGAGGCACAAATAGTAGAACTCGAAGATTTCTTTAAAAATGATGCCAAAGATATATTTAACGCTAAGACCCGTGGAGAATTGGTTTCTAAAATGAACACCGAGATTGCTCAAATATCAGATGACGGTGTTAGGGATGAACCAATTATTGCCAACACCCGCGATATGTTGGCATTCATAGACCTCATTAATTTACAGCTTAAATACCGTAACCTACGAGTACGGGAAGTGGCTCGCTTAGCAAAGAGAGAAACGCTTTCCCTCGAACAGATGACCGAAATTCAAAGTGTTATTCTAAGCGAAAAACGACAACTGATAACTGAGATTCAAGATTATCTTGCCAATAACCCTGATTTTAAGGCTCTTGAACAACCTGATGGTAATTTCTTGGTGGACAAATCAGATCTAGCCTTCAATCTTGCCGAATTACAATATGCGGTGGATGTTAGCAATCCTGCCGCTGCTTTGGATAGCTATCGCCTGGCAGTTCAAAACAACCCCAACTATATACACCGCGATGCTGCGCTATACAACATTGGTTTCATCAGTAGCCTGCTTAAACGAAACCAAATTGATCGAAATAAAAACCGCTTTTACGATCTAAATGCCTCAGCTTTGTCACTCGATGATGCTAGCCGTTATAAAGCCTCTGACTTTGATGAAGCACTTACCGCGTATCAAGAAGTTGTGGATAACTATAAGGACTCTGCTTTTTATGAAGAGTCACTGTATAGGCTTGGGGTGCTAAACTATTACCTGGCTACAGATGCTGACGATCCTGCCCGATATTACGCTCTGGCAACTAATTACTTTGATGAGATTATCTCAATGCCCGATAGCAAGTACAAGTATGATGCCATATACCAGAGAGGATGGTTGAGACTGAACTCAGCAAAAGAGGACGATCTCAAGCTTGCTATGATAGATTTTCTAACCTTACTAAATGCTGTTGAAAACAACCAGATAACTGACCCAGTGCTGGTTCAGGACTACCGCGATGATGCTGTAAATAACATCGCCTATTGCTTAATAGCTTTGGACGGTCTTGATTTTTCATCCAAGGCAAAGGGTGTAGAGGAGCTGCAGCAAGTCTTTGCAAACTACAATAACACGCAAATTATTAGCCGAGTATTGGACAAAGCTGCCCAGAACAAATTTGATCTGGACGCTTCTATGCAAGGGGTTGATTTCATTTGGCTTAAAATCCGCATTTCTCCCTTAGCCTTAGAAAATCCCAGCTTATTGGATTCCATCCTGTACATTTATGCCCGCGAATCACGCAACCTAAGAGATGGACAGGATTTTAACCAAGCTAAACAGGACATATACCTAAACCTGATTGATAACTACGGTAAAGACTCTGCTTGGTATGCAGCCAATAAAGAGAAGGACATTGCCCCACAATTGGCAATTATAAAAAATGCCTACGTGGAACGCGGGAAAAGGCTTTATATCGAATTCACAGAGGACTCCTCTGTTGAGCGTCTTAACGCCTATAAAGAACTTGCGGCCAGGTTTGGTGAATACACGGTTCTTCATGGTGATACTTATGCAGCATGGCAACAAGAGAACGCAAAGACTATCCTCGTGCTAACTACCACTTTGGCTGAAAGAACAAAGCTGCCGTTAAACTATATGAATGCCATTGCTGCCTTACAGCAGTATAATAGTAAATATCCCGATGATGTGGCTTTCTTCAATAATGAGGGACTATCCTATACCTACTCTAACGATGTCTTTAACATGCTAAACAACCGTTATGGTGAAGAAGGCCTCGTGGTAGAGGCGGGTGTCCCTGCTAATATGGATGAGTTGTTCGTTATGCTAAGTAACAATTCTATGCGCTTTATTGATGTGATGCGCAGTGAAAAGTATCGCACACCTGAACACGATCAACAGTCTATTACTATTCTGCTTGGTCTTGCCGATATCCAGTATGGCAGAAATAAGTATCCTGAAGCAACTGTTTTATACCTTAAGGCTCTTGAGCAGGAAGATATTATCGCTGCAAGCAGTAAATTTGATATATATGGTAAGCTTGCCACGATGGCTCAACTTGAAAACAAGCATGCTACTGCCGAGATGTATTATCGGAAAACCCTGGCTTTCGCTCAAACCAAGGCAGAGCGTGATGCCATAAGCTCTAGCATTCAAAATCAAATACAGTTAAGCTATGAAGAAGCTGATAGCAATGGCAACTTTGCTTTCTCGGCTACCGAACGTTTACGCCTTGTAGATGAGCTTCCACCAACTGAGGATAAACTGATCCAGGCTCTTAAATGGACAGCCCATGAATCTTATGTAAAGGCGAAAGAATACCAAAAGGCGATTGATTTACTCTTGGAAGTTGCAGGTACAAAAACCGATATAGAGCAGGTCTATACCTATTACTACACTGCTTGGCAGATAGCTGAAGCAGATAGCATGATGAAAAACGTGGCTGCAGCTAACACCATTAAAGATAACTTTATTGCCAAGTATCCCAGTAGTGAGCAAGCTTATTCTTTAACAGTAGTTGGTGCACGTAAGCAAGAAAACTTAGGCAGCTACAATGATGCCGCAGAGACTTACCTAACGCTTCACGAAAAAGCACGTAAAAACGCCATTAATATTGGTGACGATACTCCAGATGCGCTGCTAACAAGTGCCATTTTGAATTTCAAGAATGCCAAGAACGATGCCCGTATGCTGGAAACCATGAACCAGTTTATCACCCTTTACCCAAAAAATGCTCAAACCTTACCCTATATGGAATACATTTCGGATGATTACTTAGCGAAAGGCGATTCCTTGATGTTCGAAAAGACTGCCAAGGAAATCTATATCAAAGACAAAACTCAATTCCAACGCTACAAACGTGTGGCAGACTTAAAGCTATACAATTTGTGGTCTGCTTTTGATATGGCATACAAAAACAAAAACTATGCCTTGGCCTTTAAAACTCGCGATGAATATAAGAAGGTACAAGCTGCCTACGAACGTGAAGGACTAAGTTTCAGTCTTGCTAGCGAATATGAGTATTTTGCTGCCGTGCAAAGTGAGTATGACAATTTACAGAAACGAGCCGCCTTCTACAAAAACTACGACAATCAGCTAAATGCGTTTGATAAATCCAGCTTGTTTACAGCTTCGCCGGCAAGTTTCATAACGGTGAATGTGAATACTAAGTGGCAAGAAAATCTAATTGGTGGCACCAAGAGGATACCCAATTTCAAGGCTACCGTAAACTCCGAAGTGGCAAAAGTATCTAAGGTACTTGACCAGGCTAACAAATCGGAATTTGATCTGGACAACTCTCGCCGCCTAAGAGCACAGAATCTAATTGCTCGCATGTATGAGCGGGGAGCAAGCATAATCCAAACTCAAACTGGTGTGTATCTCCAGATAAGCGCACAAGCTGCAGACTATAGACAACAGTATAAAGGGGATGAGTTTAAGGCATTTATTAACCAAGTTGCGTACCCACAAAAAAGCGACCTAATTAATGCAGAATACTCCATCCACGTCAACATCTACAAACTCTATCAGTTGGCTGGCTACACCGATATCTACACTCAACGTAGTTTCGCCCGACTTCAAGAATGGGAGCTGGTACCAGACTACAAGAAAGACGAATATGTATTAAGCAAGGATTGGACGCAAAATATAGATGGATCTAACGCCAATTTGAATATCCAGAGCACAGTCTCTCCAAAGGAAGTTCAGCTTGGTAGTGTTGATGTCCCTGCCAATAAGACCCTTGTTTTAGCTCGTATGATTTCTACCAAGCTTGCTCCCGATTTCGCCATGCTGCAAATAGCCTACCCATTTTTAGAGAATGTGGCGATAAGACTTAACGGGACAGACATAAGCCCGATAGTAGTTCCTACAGATACGTTGGAAGCGGGTAAACCATCTACAACAAGGTATGCTTATCTATTGCCAAAGGAAGCTTGGGCAGAAGGGCAAAACCTTGTAGAGATAACTGCACCCAATGTGAGCCCCAATAATCAAAAACTATCCATGAGCGTGCAAATATATACAGACCGCCAGAGGCTTTCGGAATCTATCCCCACAGAAACAGTAATGATTTATACAGGAACTTCGTGGCGTGCTACTGTTGCTAATTCTGAAGAGGGTGAGCCTAACTCTATGCCAGTTATCATAGCTAATGGATTTGGAATTGAATCCAATGCTATAGACGGCATGGATAATACGCCTGCTAAGCCGATTTGGATAACAGAAGAAGCCATGGTTAATGAACTTAGTTTTGAGACAGATTTCAACGTGGATACTGATTTCCGTGAAGGTGCAATAGATTTTGTTGCCCCTGGCTCTGCCTCAATTTTCCTTAACGGAGTAGAAATAGCTTCAAACATGAGCATGGATTATGATCCCGAGCCATTCCAAGTATATTCATCTCAAGTGATTCTTGATGGCACTAACGTTATTAAGGGTAAAAACACCCTAAAAGTAACGCTTAATAATCCTACTCAATACCGAGGCTTTATTGCTGCTATAAAAATAGTTAAAGCTGGAAAGGAGGATATCCGATGAAGAAATGTTTATTACTGTTCGCTGCCCTCGGGTTAAGTGTATGCGGTTTAATGGCGCAGGCAGCCCAACCAGGCGGATTTAATTCAGTTCAGTCTTATGTGGAGAAGGAAGTTCTGGATATCAATGTTAAAGCTCTAATTCCTGCTTCTGATGAGTTCAGAGAGAAATCTGACACCTATCAGAAGGCAGGAGAATACAACTTTACTTTCAATCAAGAATCGATGCGAGAGAATAGCGAAATACTACTAAATAAATGGCTGAAGGAGTCAAAATGAAAGCTAAACATATCATCCTCGTTCTCATCACACTGTCTATGAGCCTTGGTTTATTATTCGCCCAAGCTGCTGAAGCATCAGCAGTTCCTGAGGCGGCTGCACCTGCACAATCGTTAAACATATTTACCATATTTGTAAGTAGCGGAGTATGGGCATACCCCATTCTGCTTACTTTCGTTATCGGTATTGTGTATGCTTTTGCACGTTGGGTACAGTTGTATCGTAAAGAGAAGATTGATGCTGGTAAGTTTTATCTTAAACTACGCAATTACATCAAGAACGACCAATTAGACGAAGCCACCAAGATTTCCGAAAGCTACAAGGGAACCACAATGGGCTTTATCTTCTGGAGTGCCCTCATGATCTTCAAAGATGCCCGCAAGTCCGGTAAAAAAGGTGAAGAGATGAGACAGTCTGTGCAGAACTCTTTGGAAGAATCGGTACTACAAACTGTGCACAAACTTGATGGTGGACTGTTTTGGTTCGATACTCTTGCTCAGATTGCCACATACCTTGGACTCTTGGGAACAATTTGGGGCTTGTTGGCTGCATTTACAGCTATGGCAGGGCTTACGGGTGCTGCACAGGGTGCTGCCCTTACGAACGGTATTCGGTTAGCTATCGGAACAACCGCTCTCGGTTTGTTAGCAGCTATCCCGCTTACACTCATCAAGGGTTGGCTCTTCACACGCGCCAATAACCTTATCAGCGATATCGACGAATACAGTGTTAAACTTATCAACACAATTAACAATGCAATAAAGGACTAAGCCATGGCTACTTATCGGCCCTCCCAAATGCGCCAACAAAAGGCACAAACCGCGCCCCAGGAACCAAACCTGGTGCCGATTATGAACCTGTTTCTCACCATCATCCCATTTATGTTGATGTTTGTGGTGATCTCTCAGGTAGCCTTAGTTGCGCTAAATTTCTCTTCAGGGGAAGGCGGTGGTGGTAGTTCCGGTGGTGGCGGAAGCGGAAAGGATCTAGAGAAGGTGGAGATTATTGTTCTCGATAGCGAATATGCTAAGACGAACAAATTTCTCGGCTTTGAAATCCGCGAGCCTGGCATGGATGCCAAGATGATATCTGCCAACAACGAGAACTACAATTTTGTCGCCTTGGATAGACTTATAAAAGAAATCAGAGCCCGAAAGGCAGACTTAGTTGATATCACCGTTACAGTTTATCCCTACGTCCTATATGGTGATTTAATTAGAACTATTGACTTGTGCAAATCCAATGGTTTTACACAAGTTCATTATAACCGCGCCGTGGCGAGTTTCTATTAATGAAGGAGTTTAATGATGGAATCTAAAAACAGTTCAAATAGAAAAACACGCCGTGTCCGCAGAAAAGTTGAAGACGTTAAGGGGCTGTCAATCACGTCTCTTTTGGATGTTCTAACAATTATTCTGGTTTTTTTGATTAAGAACGTTTCTACAGAATCTGTTAAGATATCTACTGAAAAGGATATTAACTACCCCTCTACTATTACTAATGATTTATTGATGGAAAAAGCTGAGGTGACGCCTGTTAAAATATTTACAGATCGTATCATACTTGGCAACGAAAGCTTGAACTTTGGCAGCCCTCAAGATCTGTTACTAAGCACAGATAAGCGCAAGGCTATTCAGCAATACCTTAAAGTTGAAGCAGATGCCATTTATAATAACAGTTCCGAAGAGGTAGAGGCTTGTTTGATTGTTCAAGCAGATAATAACATCCAGTGCGAATATATTTCAGAGATAGTAAAGATTGGAACATCCGTTGGCTATACCCGAATCTATTTTGCTACGCTTGAAGACCCGGATTGGCTTAAGAACACCAACGTAGCATCAAGGTAAGAGGAGGAGTTATAATGGCAAAACTATTAAATATGAAATTGAACTACAAAGGCAAGATTCTGGACTTTGTTCGAGAAGGCAAAGACATCAAGAAGAAGTTCTTTATCGGTTCAAATAAATACCTTTTCTGGCAGATACTTGATCCCAATTTCCCAGATAAACATCTGTTTATTACCGAAAAGGGCAACAAATACTATATGCAGCTTCCCCCCGGTGCAAAACTAAGCTGTGCTAAAGATGGTGATCCTGTTGATAGCACATACTTAACTAAGAACAATATCTTGCAGGGAACCGAACTGCAGCTTCGTCCAGATATGACGGGTACTGTTGCCATCGCTCCAGAATGGGAAATTAGCTATGAATATAAAGAACCTTGGGTTTCTGTTCTTACTCCCGAGGAGAAACAAATCGTAGCGCAATATGCCAGATTTTCTGAGCCATCAGCAATGGAGCGTTTTAACCGTAATATTATGATGCTGTTCGTGTTCTTAACAGTAGTATTTATCATCGTTTTTCAGGCATTTCTAAAGCCGAAGGATAGTTTTGATACTACAGTGGAAGAGAAGCTGGCTACGTTACAAAAAGCTGAATTAGTAAGAGTTGAAGAAGCAAACGTAGAAGGCAGCACTTTTGAGGAACAAGCATCTGGAACAGAAGATGTGCCAGCTCCCGAGGCAGCGGCAAATGCAAAACCTAACGCAAATGCCGGCAACACTGGCGGCACGGCTGCGAATGCAGGGGCTATGTTTGGCATAGGAGCTTTTGATCCTAATGCAACATCTGCTGCTGCTCCTACCATCCGCGTCGCAACCCTTACCGAAGGTTTCGCAGCATCCCGTCCCGGCGGCGGTGGTGGAAGCGGGCCAGGTGCTGGTGGTGGAAGTGGACCAGGCGCAGGTGTTGGTCGCACCTCATCGTTTGACCCCAATGCTAAAGTTGGTTTTTCCAGTGATTTAGGTAAGATTGCAACGAATGCTCCTTCGGTTGGCGGGTCTAGCATCCGTCCCAAAGAAGGCTCATTTGTAAACGTCGCTGGTGATTTGCGTAAGCTTGCACCAAGTGGAGTAGCTTTTGGATTAACTTCTGGAACCAATAAACTTGTTTCCAGTTTCAAGAGCCAAAACGTCGCTCAAGTTTCTGAAGCTAGCATTCAAACTGCTGCACCAGAAGCCAGAGCACGTTATGAGACTATCAGTTCTACAGTAAAAGCACGGCAAAGCCAGATAACAGCCATTTATTCTAAGTACAATGCAATCCTTCCCTTCTCTGGCAGTGCCACGATTCGTATGCTGATCTCATCAAGCGGTCGGGTTCAATCGGTTATCATTACACCGAATGGACAGATGCCTGTAGAATTCCTGAATGAAGTGCAAACTCTATGTGAGAGCTGGACATTCAACGTAAATGAAAATAGTGACTACACCTTTACCGCGAGATTCCGTAAAGGCTAATAATTAACCCTAATCTAATCTGAAAGCTCCGTTTTTGACGGAGCTTTTTTTTTATTGAGGGTATGCCAAATCGAACACAGAGCTATTATGTATGGCGCAAGTTCAATCATGGTGGGTAAGTTTATTTTTCTTGTATGCTGAATCCTATCTTTTGTGCTTGAATTCTCCTAGCATTGCCCTTGAATTGCCCATCTCATCCACAATGTAAGGGCAATGATAGGGCAATGCAAGCAAGGAAGAGAGATAAAATGCCTATGTAG
>Ga0172377_10002946_pt1 | contig 17447 bp, 10 predicted proteins | sample Pumphouse3metaG_FD_119749 | JGI IMG/M metagenome (GOLD analysis project Ga0172377, IMG submission 119749) | Leachate microbial communities from a municipal landfill in Southern Ontario, Canada - Pumphouse #3 metaG | ecosystem: Engineered > Solid waste > Landfill > Unclassified | place: Canada...
AAGCTAAGGCAAGACTCTAACGACAGTTTCTTGGATAAATGGTTTTCGCAACAGATTCGTGAAGAGCTAGATTTTGTCTATCATGAGCTGCAGAAAATCGAAAACATTCATACCAAGAAGATAATCGGGGTTATTCTTAGCCGAACGATGCGAAGTTGCCGTGCAACCACGCATGCAGACTTGGCTACGCTTACAGAACCCATTACTAGCACTTATTATTGTGCAAAACACGGCAAGATGTGTAAACCCTTGTTTTCCATCTTAAAGTGGTGGAACACATACACCAAGGATACCTTGAAGCGCTTGGTTCAGTTTGATAAGTTGCGAACCAATACACATCAAGTTTGTATAACAGGAGACAGCAGGAATGTTGATATATTGGCGAAAGTATCCCGCATCAATCCAGAGTTTGCCGATCTTATTGCCAAGGATAAAATAAAAGGGATCTTCTCTTCTCCGCCTTATGTTGGTTTGATAGATTACCATGAGCAGCATGCCTATGCCTATGATCTTTTCGGCTTTGAGCGCAAAGACGAGCTTGAAATAGGCCCACTCTACAAAGGGCAGGGAAGGGAAGCTAAACAGAGCTATGTACAAGGGATAGCAGAAGTTCTAAATAATAGTAAGCGGTTTTTGTGTGAAGACTATGACGTATTCTTAGTGGCAAACGATAAATACTCTCTTTATCCCAAAATTGCAGAATTAGCGGGTATGCAGATTGTAAACCAATATAAACGCCCCGTGCTAAACCGTACAGAGAAAGATAAGGGTGCTTACTCAGAAGTTATCTTCCATTTAAAGGATATAAAATATGAACGCTGATCAAAAGCAGGCTATAGCAGAAGTGCTAAAAAATAGCATTCGCAATAAATTCAACACGCATAATCCTGAACCAGCTTATATGCCCTTTCACACCAGACTATTAGGCAAAGATAGGCTGGCTCTATACTCTTTTATTCATTCACTCAATACCAATTTTGGAACTACTATCTTTGAGCCAATTGCAAAAACAATAGCTATTGGTAACTTTGCCTCGGCGAGTTCTCAACAAATTGCCGGAACTCACATTTCATCCGAAGCACAAAGAGCAATCCAACAAATAATGGATAAACTCTCAACCGCAGAAGCCACGCCCAACAAACTTGAAGAGATTGAAGCTATTAGAAGTTGCTGCACTAAAGGTCAGATGGTGAAAGTAAAGCCCACTAAGGTGGACTTAAAATTGATCAGCAAAGATGGAGCAATAGTTCTTATCGATATCAAAACTGCCAAACCTAATGCAGGAGGGTTTAAAGAGTTCAAAAGAACGCTATTGGAATGGGTTGCAGTTACGCTTGCTGAAAATCCGCAGGCTAATATCCAAACCCTCATCGCGATCCCTTATAATCCTTATGAACCCAATCCTTACTCTCGATGGACAATGAGAGGGATGCTCGATTTGGAGCATGAATTGAAGGTTGCCACGGAATTCTGGGATTATTTAGGCGGTGTGGGTACTTATACAGCATTATTGGATATTTTCGAGTTGGTTGGGATTGAGCTTAGACAAGAGATTGATTCCTATTTTGCGAGATTTGTAAGGTAATGTTCATCCAATAACACACAAAACCCTGTTTCATAAGCATCAACTTTGTTTTTTCTTCGATACTTATAATGCTAACAATATTCAGTCTTTAGCTATACTTTCCTTGCTTGCATTGCCCTATCATTGCCCACCCATTGCCCTTCGCATGGGCATTGAGTGGGCAATGATAGGGCAATGCCGTTAAGGTGAAGATGCTGGCGCATGGGGTGGCAAACTACGATTTGCCACAGCATCCGCAGGATGCTTTTCAATAACCTGCGGAGAAGTATATTAACAGTTCTTCCGGGCATATTAAAGGATTGTTAGTGCGCGGCGATCCAGCTACTTGCGTCGCTCTGAACGTAGGTAATTTCTTCGGGGCTAAGCTGTTCCAGTACCATATCCATATTGTTTTTGGCGTCTTCCCAGCCATCCACATAAGCAATATACCACCAGAAATAGGTAAGCATGTAGTCCTGCTCCACGCCGGTGCCATTGTAGAGCAGCACACCCAGGTTGAATTGGGCGTTGTTGTGCCCTTGCTGGGCAGCCTTTTCATACCACTCGGCGGCGGCGTTGTAATCCTGCGCTACGCCTTTGCCGGTTTCCAGGCAACGGCCGACTCTGAACTGGCAACCTGGATCTCCCTGATTTGCGGCGAGCAGGTACCATTTATAGGCTTCGGGGAAGTTCTGCGCCTCACCTTTGCTAAGGTAGTAATAATCGGCTAAGACAATTTGGGAATTCAAATACCCCTGTGCACCTGCAAGACGGTACCAATTGAGGGCTTCTTGGGTGTTTTGCTCGACGCCATTGCCTTCATCGTAACACACGCCCAGATTGTGCTGAGCTTCATCAATACCTTGAGTGGCGGCTTTGCGGAACCATTTTATCGCTTCAGCATAGTTGGTTTCCACCCCTATTCCCTCGTAAAAACAGTAGCCCAAGTTAGATTGCCCTTTTGCATTGCCCTGCCCGGCGGATTTAAGCAGCAAGGTTACGGCTTTCCCCACGTCCTGCTCGATGCCATCGCCATGGTAATACGCCTCTGCCAGGTCATTCTGGGCTACTGGGTCGCCGGAAGTCGCCCTGGCCTCCAGTTCTTTTGAATAAGTTATAGCTGAAATAGTTGCAGCTATCAAGAGCAGCAATATGATAACGATACATTTGCGCATATCTACTCCTTAGTTTGCTGTATATTATGGATTGATATTTAATGCAATGCCAGATGGTGCATCAGTGCAATTCCGCTTTCTATGCATTCATCTGCGGGGAGAAACTTATCCGAATGCAGGGGCTGATTACATCCGCTACCCAGCCAGAACAGTATTCCAGGATAAAGACTGGTAAAAAAGCCAAAGTCTTCGCCCGTCATGGCGGTCTCAGCCTCTTGGTATTCCATGTTTAGCGCAGCACAAGCAGCCATTAACTGCTGCACTAAAGCAGCATCATTCACCACTGGGTCGTAGCTGCAATGCAATTCTACTTTGGCAGTTGCGCCCAATGCTTTTGCACAGGAATCGGCATAATCATAAGTCATTTGGTTTATGCTATTGCATACTTCTTTCTTTAGGCTGCGATGGGTTCCTTCCAGAATGCACTTAGCCGGAATTATATTGCGGATATCACCTGCATTCATTTTACCAACGTGGTAGATTACCCGCTCGGTTTTGTTAAGTTCGTGTATGGCATTGGTGATTTGATTCATGAAATCCAAGCCTGCCTGAAGTGCGTTGATGCCTTTTTCTGGATAGGCTACATGTGCGGATTTACCGTAAAAGCGTACGTCAAATTCCTGAGGGATGCCAAAGAAGATACCTGCTTTGCTGGAGATGGTTCCCGCCGCTAAGTCACTTGCCACATGCAAGGCGATGGCACTGCTAATATCATAGCTTTGGATGATGCCTTCGCCTAATACAGATTGCGCTCCACCTTTACCTTCCTCGGCGGGTTGGAAAAGGAACAGCAGGTTCGTTGCAGGCGTTCCTTCTGCAATGCGGTAAATCAGCCCCATCAGGATACTCATGTGCACATCGTGCCCACAAGCATGCATAAAGCCTTTATGCTGCGAAGAATAATTGCTTATAACTGTCTCCTGAATGGGCAGCGCGTCCATATCCGCTCTGAAGAGTTTGTAGGCTCCATATCCCGCATTATAGGCAACTAAAATGCCATTGCTATGCTTGAATTCGTGGAATGCCCATCGCTTGTCCGCAATACCGGGGACATTGTGCAAGTACTTGAGGAGCAAAGCTTTGGTCTTATGCTCTTTAAAGGCTAGTTCGGGAATCTGGTGCAAGGCATGGCGCAGGACAATGGCATCCATGCTTATATCCTGCCGGAGTATTGTGCGTGAAGCTTAAATATATCTACTGCATTGGCAGCAGCACCCAAGCGTACGTTATGCCCCACATTCCAGAAGTTTACAGATTTGCTGTCGCAGCCGGTGCGCAGCCGGCAGACATGAGAATCGTTGGAATTTCCCAAGTCGAGCGGGGTAACATAAGAATTTTGATAATAGACCAGCGATGCCGCTTCGCTGAGGGCTTTTTCTGCCTTGGCAAGATTCACTGTTTTGTCAAACTGAGCGTAAACGGTGGCTGAGTGCCCATAAATAACCGGTACTCGCACCGTAGTAACGCTAACTTTAAGCTCCGGCTTGCGGAGTATTTTACAGGATTCAAAGCTCATCTTTTCCTCTTCTTGAGAATAACCGCTATCCAAAAAACCACCAATCTGAGGGATAACATTCAAATCTATAATATGGGGGTAGATGCTTTTATCCGTGCTTCCCTTACGCTGGTTCAGCAAGGTTGCAACGCCTTGATGCCCGCTGCCGGAAACAGATTGGTAAGTGGAAACGATAATCTGGTTTAAGCCAAACAGTTTATCTAATACCGCCAAGGGGATTACGATCTGAGTAGTGGAGCAATTTGGGTTAGCGATAATTCCGTTGTAGCCAGATAGCAGGTCGCCATTAACAGCGGGCACGATAAGCGGAATGCCTTTGTCCTGGCGAAAACCGGATGAGTTATCGATGATTACTTCGCTGGCTTGCGCAGCAATGGGCGCAAAAGTTTTAGCAATGCCTGCGCCCGCAGAGAAAAACACATAATCATAGTGCTTGCAAAGCGCTTTTTCCGTAAGGGTTTGTACTTTTATGGGATTGTCGTTGTAATATAGCATGCTGCCCTCTGAACGCTGGGAGGCAAAAAGCTCCAGCTCGGCAACTTCTACGTTGCTTTCTTCCAGGCAGGTTATCATCATTCTGCCCACTTCACCAGTGGCACCGACTATGGCTATTTTCATGGTTAACCTCATTATTATCTTTGGCTTGAGTGCTTTGGTATTTATGCTACCAATCGCAATCCAAGAGATGTTCCACTTTATTGTAAGCCCTTGTTTGTCAATGTAAACTTGACAAAAAGCAGTGGTTTAAGGGACTGGTTATCATTATTGCGCCCCAGTAGCTCAGTGGATAGAGCACCGGTTTCCTAAACCGTTGGTCGGATGTTCAAGTCATCTCTGGGGCGCCAAATCATTTTTAGGAGTATCTAGCAGCAAATGAAGCCTATGATCGGTTCCATAGTGGCTTTCTATCAGGCACGTCAATTCGTGTTAGGGCAGATTAGTGCGGAAGAAAACGGTAGATATCACGTGGCTGGCGAAAGTGAAGATTTCGGGCTTTTTTCTGCTGTACGTTTTGTGTTGCAAAGCTCAGTTAGCTACCCAGTAGATGCTTCTTTTTCCTCTTTGGTTCAATTTAGAATAGCCATTGCTGAAGATTTACCACAGATTGCCGCCATGGATTTCAGCTTTCTGGATAAGGCTGCTCTAGCTTTGGGTGACATTGCCGAAACCCTTCATTTAAATACTGATAGTTCCATTTTTGCGCTGTATATTTACCTGAAGGATCAGCCCCAGCTATTTGCCCATAAGAAGGAAGTATTTCGGCTTATGACTGCTGCTGAACAGTTGGCTTTTGAAGAAGAAAGTGCTGTAAAGCAAGAACGTAGCAGCTACTTGAATGAAGTGCGTGCCTTCCTGGATGGCAGCATGATTAGTGATAGCTCCATGGCGACGCTCTTCGCCCAACTCCCAGAAATAATCTTAGATAACAAACACCGTGATCTGCAGCGTATCCTGCACGAAAAATGGGCAGAGCTAAGCACCGAAGAGGCTGTTTACAAACTGCGGATCATGTGCGGAGAACTTACCAGCATTGTGGATCCTGCTATTGCCGATGCCGGCATACCTGTGGGGTTTTCACCTGCGTTGGTTACAGAGGAATTGCTTCCTGTCTCGCTTCAGCTTTCTAACGTTTCTGCTTTTTCTATAGATGATGAAGATACCAGAGATTACGACGACGCGATCAGCTTTGTCCCTTGTGCTGAAGGCTGGATTTTGGGGATTCATGTAAGCGCGGTCGCATTGCGGATATCAATTGACAGCAGTTTATATGATGAAATGATGAAGAGAGTTTCCTCTTTGTATTCGGCGAACTTAGTTGTGCCCCTGTTACCACCCGTTTATTCCGAACAAGAGTTAAGCCTGATTACCGATAGCGAAAGGGCTGTGTTTTCGCTGTATCTCACTCTTGATAAAGAGCTTGCTGTCATGGGAAGCGAACTCAGGTTGGATTCCATTCAGATAAGCCGTAACTATAGCTATAGAGAGGTTGATAAAGCCATCCAAAGTAAACCGTTCAATCAGCTTCTGAACATCAGCAACAAGCTTAAAGAAGCACGGCAAAGCTCGCATAGCAGAGATAAACAACGCTTTTATTACTACTTCAAAGAAGTTAGGGGTGTATTGCAGCTTCGGCGAGTTGATAACGAGAGTCCGGCGCGGCTGATTGTGGAAGAACTGATGATTGCCTTCAACAGCAGCTTTGCGGAATATGCAGTGGCGCATGGCTGTCCCATGATTTATAGAAACATCAATCGTTATGAAAGCGAGAATGATGATAACCCTGCCAGTCAGGCATATCTTTCCACCGCAGCAGCCTTCCATCCCGGTATAGGGGCTTCCGCTTATCTGCATGCCAGCTCACCTATCCGCAGGGTTACAGATCTGATCAATCAGTATCAGATGCTTGCCTTGCTGGAAAATACTACTCCGCCCTTTGATGACCAAGAGCTGCAGGATGCCATTATCCCCATCGAAAAAAGGCTGCTCTTGCTTAGGGAAGTGGGGCATCGTAGTCAGCGTTACTGGTGCCTCAAATACATTGAGGAACAGTGCTTGCAAGTACCCTTGGATGCTTGTTATAGGGGTGAAACGCAGGGCAAGTTTAGGCTAGAGATAATCCCTTGGGGAATGCAGGTGTTGGCGATATGTGATTCTTGTCCACGAACTACCGCTTTTAAGCTGATAGTTTACGAAGTAGATTGGAAAGACTGGACGGTTAAAGCAGATATCGTTTAGCTATCTGATCAGGGCAAGTTTACCGCGTTTGGTGTTGCCTTGTGCATCCGCCACCACAAAGAAATAAACCCCGCTACCACAATCTTTTCCAGACGCGCTTTTCCCGTTCCATTCAAAACGAGAAAACCTGTTTTCCTTTAGTTTAATTACCAAAGCACCGGAAGAATCATAGATATTGCAGGTGCCTTCACCGATGGGTAGGCTGTCGTCGGGGAGATTTACAATCTGTACAGTCTTGGTAGTTGCAGGACGGAAGGGATTGGGGAAGGCTTTGATGCTTTTCAGCTCAGTCTCTGTCTTCACCGTACGCCCTATCTTTAAGGTGTTCAAGCCATCATTGGTGCCAATCATCAGGTTTCCCTGCACAGGGTCATAACCCAAGGCCGTGATGTAATTGGACAGCATCGGCTGATTGGGCTTAAAATAGTTCGTAAAGCGTTCGGTTTCTGGATTATACATGCTTACACCGTTTTCCATACTGCCAATCCAGATACGATTGAAGGGATCAAGCAGAATTGAGGTGGGAGTAGTTCTCACGGAACCAAAAAGACGCTCCTCATCCACATAATACAAAGTGTCATTATCCCATGAACCCGCTGTGACATTGTAGCGAAAACGCTTAATCATGGTATCATAACGATACCAATTTGTCTCATTCCACATAAATAAACCCGTGCTGGCTGCAATCCAGTGTTGCTTGCCTTCATAGGGAGTTTCAACTGTAACCACGCCATACACGATGCAGTTTCTTAGTTCAGGTGGGGCAGGGGTAAGCCAGTAATTCTCATTCGGGTTAGGTAATGTCTTAGGCAATGAGGGGTGGTTCCAGATAACCAGACCTTGGTCGTTATTTGTGCCTAAGAAGTATTGCTCACCATTAAAATAAGCATAGAGGATGCGTTGATGCGTGCTGTTAGGTATTAAAAAATCGGTTACGTTATGGATGTCAGAATCCAGGATATTCACCCCACCATCGTAACTTAGCACCATCATATTGTCGTCTCCGGCTGGATAGATTCCGCCAATAGTTCCTGTTAATAGGGTGGTGCTATTGCTAAACGCGCTCCATGATGAGGTTTCGTTATTCCAGGTGCGAATACCCCCACTCTCTAAGTGTTTCCAAAGATTGATGGTTTCATCGTATATTGACACTCCACGCAGCCAACCTTGAGGGCTATTGCTATTATCCCAAGTGCCAAACCATTTACGGTTAAGGTTGTCCACCCCGATGGTTAGAATGTTATCGGAATGAATCGGACTGTTAGCAATATTAAAGGTCTCCCAGATACCATCTTTTAGCTTGCTTACGCCCATCGTTCCTTTGCGTACGGGGTCATTATCGATATTCCCGCTGGCAAACCAAATTGCATTGTCTTTATCGGTTACAATTTGCGTGATTTTAGGAAAGCCAATACCGGTAAGATCGAAGTTTAGCCAAGCGTTCCCGTTTCTTTCATAAATCCCTTCACCCCAACTGCATAAATAAAGCTTATCTTGCATATAGATGATTTGGCCGATAGTGCAAACGCCCAAGCCTGCTTCGCCTTCTGCCCAATGCTGAACGCTTCCATCAGGATTTACTACAGACAGCAGCACACTATCTTTGCGGGTGTAGCTTAGGGAATCTTCCACCCAGAATCCATAGGAAACCCAAAGCCTGTCTTCGTCGTCCCAAGCAATGGAAGAGATGGTGTTGCCGGTGAGCAGGTTACCTACGTTGTATTGCAGCCAAGAGCCTTGGCTTAGGTCTATGGAGTGGACGTAAACCTTTCCTTCCTGGGCAACAGCAATGCGGTTGGTATTTATCGCCAGCTTAGAGCTAATTCCTGTTGGGACAGGGCTTCCCGCTCCATGCAAGCTTTTCCATGCGGTATCGACGTTTATAGAATCGAGGGGAATATAGCTGAGACCCGCAGTTGTGGATACAAACAGTCTGTTATCGGGGGCAAGAATCATGTCTTCTATATTGCTGCTTGCCAAACCACCCGCGGTGTTTTGGGAAGTGTACTGATTTAGCATTAAGGGGAAGTTTACTCCGGCAAGGTAATAAAAGACGGCTAAACCAGAGGGAGTAGCTACTAACACCTTGGATTGATCTTCGATGATTTTATTCACTTTGATGGAGGGTAAGCCTAGGCTGGTGCTAAGATTTTGCATACCAGTTGCGCTTTTGATAGATATCCCCGCATCCGAAGAACCCATCCAGAGGCTATTGGAAAAGCCGATATGTGCCAGGCTGCGGATATCGTTTGAGGCTAATCCGCTGCCGGTGTTTAAAATAGCATCTTCTTCGTAATCCGCAAGGCTTTGGGGGTTGGCGACTATAGGTTTTAGTTTCACCACGCCTCCCCAGGAAGAGAGATAGATATCGTTATTGTTTATGTTAATATCGTAAACATGATCTGTGTTCGTATATGTCTGCCATGTTGCGGCTGTTAGGTTTGATACCAGCAGGAATACAAGGCTCAGTATGATATATCTCATTTCTTTTGCTCCTGACGCATAAACATATAGGCAATGATAACCATCAACACCAATAATCCCAGTAACACCGAAAATAGGATCTTCTTGGATGAAAAAGAAAAGCCGATGGCAATCAGCCCAAATAGCAAGGTCACTATATACACGATAATCGAAATTGTCTTCTGGGAAAACCCAAAAGCAAGCATAATATGATGTATATGTGCTTTATCGGGACGGAAGATATTGCCCAAGCGTAGCCTGCGTGTCACCGCTAAAAGCACATCCAGCAAAGGAACAGCCATTACTGTTAGGGGGATCATCATGGTCATAGAGGTGATTCCTTTGAATTGGGAAGAGCCTGCTGTGGAAACGGCGGCGATATTAAGTCCAATAAACAAAGCTCCCGTTTCTCCCAAGAATATCTTGGCGGGATAGAAGTTGTAAAACAAAAAGGCAGTATTACCAGCAATCAGGAAGCCACAAATGGCAATAACCAGTTGGTTGCCCTCTTTAATGCCCACAATTAGCAGCACCGCGCACACGATGATGCTGATACCGCTTGCCAATCCATCCAGTCCATCAATCAAGTTGATCGCATTCAGGATAATAATATACCACAGTATCGTAACAGGCAGGGACATCCATCCCAGCACAAAAGAATCTCCTAAAGGATTGGTAAGAAATAGCACTCTGTAGCCGATGAAGTACATGATCAGCCCGATTGATGCCTGCCACAACAGCTTATAGTTGGCGTGGCTTTCATAACGGTCGTCCCACATACCCAATATAATGGCGATTAACCCAACTCCACTAAGCTGTAAAAGCATTCTCCCTATCTCACTATTGCCACTAAGCATCCCAAAGCTAGCCTGAGCAATAACAATGGGGATGGCAAAGCTCAATCCTCCCGCTTCTGGAATGGCAGTTTTATGGATACGACGTTCGTTGGGGATGGCAATGATGCCTAATCTTTTAGAAAACTTGAGGTTCAAAGGCATCAGCAAATGGGTTAGCACATGGATAGCCACAAACTCAATTAAGATAAGTAAGTACAGATGGTTCATCTACTTATCCACTGTAAATAGCCGTATAGTCATCTATCATACTGTTATAATTGCACAATCCTGCAATCCTTTGTACTGCCTGTTTGCCTTTACGATAAGCAGGCTGGAAGTCTATTGCAAGGCTAATAAACAGCTCTTCCAAGCTGGCATCATCATCCAAGGCAATCAAATAACCGCTATCTTCATCCACCAATTCCCGTATCGAGGGTATGGCAGAGCCGATCACCGGTAAACCAGAACTCATCGCTTCAATGATACTGAAGGGCTGAGCTTCCCAACGGGAATAGAGCACAAAGGCGTTAAAGACTTTAAGCCAAGGCACGATATCACTATCCCAACCCGGCAGCAGAACTTGGTTGCTTACATTGTAACTTTTGATAATAGCCTGGCATAAGGCAAAGTGTTCGCCATCTCCAAGGATGATGAACTTCAGCTTGGGCTCTTGCCTACAAGCCTTACAAGCCACAGTAATAAGCCTGATAACATTCTTTTGGGTGGAGAAGCGAAGCGTGGAACCGATGATGATTTGCTTATCGGGCATCGTTCTTTGCTCTGCGATGGCATTTAGTTGCAAGGTAAGTTCGTGGGGGATTGCGTTGTATATGGTGCGTGCCTTTACGGTGGGTAAGAGGTGCATGGACAGGCATTTCTCCCTATCGGAATTATTCACGAACACTGTTTTATGCCCGAATAAATTACCTTTCAGCTCCATCAATGCATAGAAGCCGTAAGTGAGAAGGGGCTGTCCTTTCTGAAAGGCGGTGCCATGCATCGTATGTACAATTAAAGGCACGTGGCAGAGACGGGCAGCAATGCGTCCTAATAATCCCGGTTTGGAGCTGTTTGTATGCACGATATCAAATCTATATCTGCGGAACAGCCACAGTAAGTGGACAAAGGTTAACATGTCTTTAGCCGAAATAGGGTGACAGAAGGTGGGCAGAGCTAAAAAGTGATATCCCCGTTTGCGCACCTCCCCTTCCAGTTCTCCACCGGGTTGGAAAGCCATATAGATTTCAAACTCCGTTTTATCCAGTCCATCCAGCAGATGCAAAGAAAAGCGTTGCACTCCTGAAACTAGAGGGAGTAACTGGATATGGAGCAGTTTTTTCATGCGTTTTTATTAAGACGGATTACGGCGATGGATTCGGCTTTAACGTTGTTGAAACGGATGGTATTGCCTTCAATCTTTGCGCTAATCCCATCAATCTCCAATATCTTAGGATCGCCATGCACGCTAAGCACAAAGCTATCTATATCATCGGGGAAGAACACGCTGATTTCATATTCGCCTTCGTCGATGGTGATGCGTCCACGTTTTTCCCACCACGCTGCTAGTTCTGCAGCAGTGGCGAGGTAGTTATTTCCGCTTTTAACCAGGGCTAAGATATAGGCGTACAATTTATTGCAATAATGGATATCGCTGTAGCTGGCGATCGAGAAATCTACGCTGAAGATACCATGTGAGCGGGTAGCTTGGTGATATAACTTCTTAATTTGATGCTTGGCATCTTCTAGCTGAACCAGCTTATGCTTGGTAAGTTTCAAATGATTATCTCGGTACTCGGTGGGCAGTTCCACGAATTCTGCTTTATTTCCCGATATCCAGGGATACCAGGGCAAGGAGATGCCGTTCTTGAATCCGGGAACGTTTTGGAAAGAACTGCTTTGGCTGTAACTGGGAGAGATCTTATTCTGCAGGTCACGCGTGGTTTCGTTGCTGCGAAATCCACACTGGCGAATACCTATCTGTTCCTTGCCAAGCTGATGCAGCAAGATTTGTTTGCGGGTTAAATAATCATCCCGATTCAGTTTATCGCCAGTAGTCATCAAGCCAATATCGTTACCTTCGCGGAGGATTTGCTGTATTTCTTCCTGCAAATCCGGATCTTCCAAACTGTAATCTATTTCTTCACATGGTTCTGTGGCAAGATAGTAGGTGCTACGGCAGCCAGATTCACGTTCCAGCTTGCGGAACTCTTCAAAGTTCCAGTAAAGTTCGTAATTAGTAAATATAAATTTCAGCTTTCCGGCAAGGTTGTGCCCAAGCTGTTTCCATTTGAAAGAAAAGAACATGGCTAAATCGTCTGCAAGTGACAGCACCAGCGAGGAAAAGTCCCACTTCTGCAAATCATCAATACTGTGCGATAAAAGCACGGCAGCTTGTTGTGCGTCAGGCCAGAACATCTTTTGGGCGATAAAGCTTTTCTTGGCGCGACAATGCTCTTTTATCATGCTGTCCATCAACCAGAGAAGGTTATCCACTATCGGAATATCCTTGAAGTTGTAAAAGGCACTGGCTTCATCCGGGTATATACCTTTGTCCATTGCCTGAGCGTCTGTGCGTTCTTCCAGGTTGGACAGGTGCAAAAAGATATTCCCCACCAGATCGAAGTTAAACTTACCACCGTTCACATCGCTTTCGCTATAGTTTTCGGCGATGTTCTCGAATTTGCGCGCCGAAATAACCGGCGTCATAGAGAGTAGCTTGTGCTCGCGCAAACAACGGCGTAGCTTGTCCGCCGTGTATGCTTTGGGATCGTAAAACTCAAAATCGCAAGGGATGAAAAAGGTGATATTACGCTTCGCTAATACCTTGATCTCTTCCGGAGTAAGCTCCGTTAATCCGTAGAAAATGAATATGTCATTAGCCTTTAACTCCTCCCAATTGGTGATGAACTGAAAGTGATAACCCAAGCTTTTGAATATAAAGCTGAATACGTATTTCATCTCCTTGTGGAAGCGAGAGAGTTTGCTGTCTATGATTATTGATATCATGCTGTTCTTTTTACCACCAGTTCCATTTTGTGGCAGGATATTATTATTTCATGCTGTTGTCAAGTGAAATCCTGCATATTCGTTAATATTTTCTTTCGCTACCTTTTCTTCCGCTTCCTTGGGCATCCGCAAGGGGGTTCATCGGGATCCGATCGGGATCTCATCGGGTGGTCTCCCGATCAAATCCCCTTCAGTGCTGCTTTGGATTTGCTTCGGATAAGCAAGGGACAAGAAAAAGGGTGGCAACTGATAAGCTGAGCCACCCTTTTAGTGTAATTTAGTTTATTGAGGTTTTGGGCTATTTCATGATTACTGCTTTATGGATGCTTACATCGTTTCCTGCTTGCATCTTTAGGTAATAAACTCCAGAAGCACAGGTGTTTCCATAATTATCCATCCCATTCCAAACAGTTTTATAAGAACCGGCAATCTTGTGATTTTCATTGATATTTCTCACTAATTGACCACGGTCGTTGAAGATGGAGATATTTACAACTGCATCTTTTAGAATGATGTAACTAATGGTTGTGCTGGGATTAAAGGGGTTGGGATATACTGCATCAATTCTTGTGCTGAGAGGGATATCTGGTGTATCCAGACCGCCTCCAGTTTGGAAAGATAGGGTTATGGGGCCATACTGTGTAGAAATTCCATCCTGTCCTTGGGCTTGTAACCAGTAGTAATATGTTCCAGCCTCTCCCAAACCACTATCGGTAAAGGTGTAGTGGCTCTCTGTGGTGGTGTTATTGGCACTAATCAACGGGCTGATAGCAAGTGCATTGGAGAAATTATCGGAATCTCCACGATAGATATAATAGCCAGTCATTTCTGTCTCAGATTGGGTAGTCCATTTAATCTCGGCATTAGTAACCGAACTTTGGATTGCAGAGAAAGATGAGAGTTCTACGGGTAGGGGTGCATCTTCTTCCACTTCAAGCTTCAGGTAACGCACTTCGTGGTAAGCAGATTCTCCGCCGGTAGCAGCACAAATGCCCAAGTAAGCATCATAAGCATAGATATCTCTGCCATTTGGTGCATCTGTGGCATCCAAGGTTACTGAGTTGGCGTAGGTGGAGGTATTGCTGTTCCAGTTGTAACGGAAAATGATAACGCCATTGTTGGCATCAAGCTGGCAGCGAACCCAACCGTCGTTGTAATAGAATCCTGTATCTCCTACCATATCTGGTCCCAAACCTGAATGAGTCCAGGTTGCCAGATCAACCCAGTGATTGTATTCTCTGGACTTTTCATTAGCATTATCGTAATGGTCAAATTCAAAACTAAAACCCTTGTAACCAGCTTGATAACCTTTGGAATTAATCAGGTAGGATGGGGTGTTTAAAATAACGCCACGCGGTGCACCTTCAAATTCTCCATAACCGCCTTCCACTTTAGCGAGGTCAAAATTACCAGAGCTTTCTACAGTACCGGCTTCGGCAAACACGAGACACAAGCCATCAGCTCCAGCAGTTATCTCAGAGCCATTATGGGTTTTGCCTATCCTTACTTCCATGGTAATCTTCCACTCTCCCATGATAGGGAACTTTGCGGCAGTGTAATAAGCCCAAGCACGCTGATAGCCAAGGTCTTCAGTTAAGCGAAGGTAGTTATTGCCCCCGTTGTTCTTAAACAAGTCACTGTTGGTTTTGAGTGTTCCAACACCTTGATGGCTACCACCAGCCTTATAGCCCTTAATGCTCCAGCCAGTTGGCGGTGCAGTTACATTAAAATTCTGTTCGAATACCGTTGCGGCGGTTAACATGGATACCATAAACAACGCTATCAATATTAGATACGCTTTTACTTTCACTTTTCCTCCCAAGGAATTAATTAGTTTCAGCTGCCTATTTCAATATGTCGTATTAGCAAAATCATTGATGATAGACAATAGCGATAACTATTGTATTTGTAGCACATATATGTCAAGCCTTTTCGGAGAAACAACCTTGGAATACATAGTACAGAGGTATCTTGCCGGAACTATATGCGTCTCGAATGTACGGGATTAGCAAGCGCCCCGCTCGTGGTATACAGTTTCGATGCTTGCTTTTCAGGCAACCTAAAGAGAGAGACTTAAGCAATGCCAAGTCTCTCTGTGTGTAAATAGCGTTAGGCCTTATTTATTGCCTTGTTCCCTTTGCAGGGACGCTTTGCGCGGCGACAATTCTGTAGAACATTCTTTGCTCGGTGGGGCTAATATCCCAGGTTAAGGAACTGGTTCTGCCCACCTCATTGGTGTATTCTCCATAAGGTTCGGTGCAGGAGTAAATGATGTACAGGTCTGCATTGTCCACGTCATTCCAGCTTAGCTTAGCACCCGTAGATGTGGATTGAATACTAAGCGTGGGGATAGCTAAACTAGGAGCAGGGATGTTCACCAATACATGATAGGGATCGCTGGCTCCGCATAGGGGAGCAGTGGTGTTGCGAGCAGTGGTATCTGTAGCAAGAATGTAGTAGTAAACCGTTTGTCCCAGTGCAGGCGTGGGTACGTTGGCAGTCCAGATGTTTCCGGTGGTGTTTGTTAGGGTGGCATATTGCCAGGCTTCGCTTGTAGCATATCTGTAGGCAACATAGCTACCTGCGGAAGTTAAGGCGTTGCTGTGGGTAATCGTTGCATTTATGACCATGCTGCCCAGGGCTTGTGCTGAGGTTAAAGGCGTATGACGCACATGGATCATTTGTGTATCGTAGATGGTGTTAACGCGGCAGTGAGCTGCATCGTCGGACAAGAATGAACTATTATAGTATCCTTGCACCGTGTATCCCGGCATGGCAGCTTGATAGACTGCGATGGCGGCTGTGTCGTAACTGGAGGGGGTTGCGTTCCACTGTGGCACATATATCTTCTTGTTGAAGATGAAGGAGTTGGCATAAGGCTCGTTGGCAGAGCTTTGATTCACACGGAAGATCTGATAAGGTGTGCCATAACTGGAGGTTTTGGCTTGCCACTGCGCCACCACGGCTTCCAGAGCGGCATAGTTGGCATGACCAGAGGGTACACGTGCGATAATAACCTTATCCACATCCAGCAGCTTGGCATGGCAATCGATATGGTCGATGCTGGAGTTGGAGAGTGGATCGGCATACATAAAGTAATCTGTAACGCCCAGATATTGCTGCACTAAAGCCTGAATCTGAGGCATAGTATAGCTGTATTCGGTAACTTGGGAGTTCTGGACACCATCGTTCTCGGTCTGGATCAGCGTGGTGGACATCATCTTGCCCTGCCCATCGGTCATTACATTGCCACCGGTGGCAACGAGTGGCATATAGGAATAATTAAAGCCGAACTGGTCGTCCAAAATGGCATTTACAGCGTTGTCATAAGGGCGGTTACGGTTGTAACGGAAGTCCACAATGGACATCTCGCCGCTGGTATCGAAGATAGACCAGGGACCGTAATCACGCGTCCAGTATGTGTTCACCCCATCGCGGACAATGTAGCTGACCTTGGTCATATTCACACCATTGGAAGAAAGCTGGCTGGTGGCGGTGCTTTGGTCACCAGAAGTACCCAGTACATACACCTGGCCTTGGTTAGAAAGATCTGAGATCATATTATAGGGCAAGCCAAATCCACCGGCATAAGCGATTACCACGCCGGTGGCAGGTTCCCACTCCGCGATGAAACGGATGTCCGAAGGCACCACCACTGCTGTTACAGTGAAGGTGACAGGAACGCTGAGGCTGGGAGTGTTCTGTGCATTGGAGGTGATGGTCAGATTGGTATTGTAGGTGTTGGGAGCTAGAACTGCGGCATTCAGGCTAAGGGTGAGGACAGTATTTCCACCTGCTGCAATGGTTCCGCTTGTGGGCGTTACCGTTCCCCAAGCTGCAAAGCTGGAGGGGGTGCTCCAATTGAGGGTAGCATTGCCTGTGTTGTTGATCGTCAATGTGGCTGTGGTGCTGCCTTCGGTCTGTGCTGTTGCAGATATTGAGACAGGATTGACCGCGATGGCGGGGCCGGTGGCAACTGCCAGCAAGGAAAGTTTCACGTTGGGACGGTAGGTCGAGGTGTCTATGCCTGTGAATACATTTGTCTGATCCACAGTGTCGCTACGTCCAAAGCGATAGCCGCTGGTGACAGTGCTATATTGGATGGTGCCGCTTGCGTCATAATCGCCGATTAAGCCGAAGCCGGTGTCTAT
>Ga0172377_10002950_pt1 | contig 17434 bp, 18 predicted proteins | sample Pumphouse3metaG_FD_119749 | JGI IMG/M metagenome (GOLD analysis project Ga0172377, IMG submission 119749) | Leachate microbial communities from a municipal landfill in Southern Ontario, Canada - Pumphouse #3 metaG | ecosystem: Engineered > Solid waste > Landfill > Unclassified | place: Canada...
TGATTATTGTATAAAAGATTCACAGGCAGCTAATCTTGCTTGTGGGCATAGTTTTATTTTACCTGAATCTGAGAAGTATCTAGTTTTGCCAGCACAAATAGTAGAAAACTCTTTATCAGCTTTAAACTTCCAAATGGTAAATTTATCTTGGAGTCGCTTAAACAATCGTGAAATACCTAATTGGCAAGAATATTCACAATCGCGCTATAATTTTGAGATTAATGAACTGCTCTATTCTGCACCTGATTTTAGTGCTCTTACTCCAATGCATAGCGTCTCTTTTACAATTAAAAATAATAGTGCTTATCATTTTTCTACTATACCTTTAAATATAATACTTTATAATGGAGCCTCGATGATTGGTGTTAATACTTATAATATTTATGATTTAATGTCATTGGAAGCTAGGAATCTAAAAATTTCTTGGCCGGCTGGTACAGGAAGAGCAAATAGAGTTGAAATAGTTCCTGACGTGAATATCTTAGATACTAATGTTTTCTTGCCTTATCGCGGATAAATTAATTATGCGTTACCGAATTAGGACATATCTTAAAGCTTTTGATTGGCCGTTACTAGCATCAATTATTCTATTGACTAGCTTTGGTTTAACTGAGATTTATAGCGTTGCTCTGGGTCAGGGCGCTAATGATTTACTCAATTTCTATAAACAAATAGCTTTTATTGGCCTAGGAATTATTCTTCTGTTTATTTTTACTTTTATTGATTTCAGGTTTTTAAAAAGTATTCGTAAGTATTTATATATTTTTGCAGTTTCTATTTTAACTTTAGTTTTAATCTTTGGCACTAATATCCGAGGCACTAAAGGTTGGTTTTCTATTTTTGGACTTGGTATCCAGCCGGTAGAGATTGTTAAGGTATTATTACTAATTTTTTTAGCTGCCTATCTTTCTGATTCAGCATCTAAGATTAAAACATTGCGTCACTTCTTGATGTCAGCTTTAAGTACCATTTTTTTAGTGTTTTTAGTAATATTGCAAAATGATTTTGGTTCAGCGGTAATTATTGGATCTATTTGGTTAGTCTTAATTTTAATAGTTGACTTTCCTAAAAAATATATTTTTTCAGCATTTAGTATAATCCTAGTTTTATTTGTCTTAGCCTGGTCTTTTTTCTTTAGCGATCATCAAAAAGGTAGAATTTTTACTTTTTTAAGGCCTGGAGAAAATGTTTTAGCTGAAGATTATAATGTACAACAAGCAATTATTGCTGTTGGGTCTGGTAATTGGTATGGTAAGGGCGTTGGTTTTGGGTCTCAATCACAATTAAAATTCCTGCCTGAGGCACAAACAGATTTTATTTTTGCTGTGATTGCTGAAGAACTTGGTTTCTTAGGATCCTTTTTACTCATTATCTTCTTTGGTCTTTTCTTTACTCGACTTATTAAACATGTCCGTAAACTAAACAATGATTTTAGCATATATTTCATACTCGGTTCGGCGGGCTTGATTTTTATTCAAATGTTTATTAATATTGGTATGAATATAGGTCTGATGCCTGTGGTTGGCATTGCCTTGCCTTTTGTTAGTTATGGTGGTAGTGCTATTATCTCACTATTTATTTTAGTTGGCATCATTCAAAATATTATTATTAAATCAAAAATTAATTATTAGCCGCCATTCTCAGGATAGTTTCTGATTTTGAGCGAGCTCATTACGCTAATATGGAATTAAAATTATCAGCTAAGCTAAGAGAGAAAAAAGAAAAAATTACTGCTCAGGAATTAGCAGCAGTTTTGTATGGTCGCGATCAAGAGACTATTTCTTTAAAACTTAATTATAATGAATTTGAGAAATTATTCGCTGTTGCTGGAGAGTCAAATTTAATTTCTTTAGATTTTAATGGTCAAGCTTTTCCAGTTCTAGTGAAAGCCGTTCAAAAACACGTAGTTAAAGATACTTTTCTTCATATTGATTTCTACAAAGTTAACATGAAGGAAAAGGTTAAGGCCGATGTCCCTCTAAAATTTACTGGTGTTTCTAAAGCAGTCAATGAGCTCGGTGCGGTCTTTATTACTAATATTGATGAATTATCAGTTGAATGTCTTCCTAGTGATTTAGTTGATCATATTATGATTGATATTTCTTCTTTAGAAGAGCCAGGGGATGTCATTAGAGTTGAAGATGTTAAATTACCAGAAGGACTACATTTATTCCATGAAGCTTATGAGATTATTTGTAATGCTGAAGAACCAAAGAAAGTTGAAGAAATTGAAGTAGTTAAAGAAGAGCTAAGCGATGAGGAGGCTAAAAAGGAGACAGAAGAAGGAAAGGAAGAATTAGATAAAGAGAATGAAAAGAAATAATTAGGCAATAATGAGATTAAGAAAACTAAAATTATCTAAAAAAGGGAAGCTAATATTTTTTAGCTCTCTTTTTATTATCATTATTTCAGCCTTTGGTCTATATTATTTAATTTTTAGTCCAGATTTTTTGACCTTGTTTAAATTAAAGCAAAATAATGATCATCAAGAGATAGTTGAGAATATAGAAGACTTAGAAATAATTGATGACTTGACAAATTACTCATCTCGTTGGTTAGATGGAAAAAAAGTAGAGGCTTCAATGGCTGATAGTTTCCCAGTGGCTATTATGATTGATAATGACCCTTTAGCACGACCACAAGCGGGCCTCGCTCAAGCTCTCTTAGTTTATGAGGCTCCAGTGGAAGGCAGAATAACGCGATATTTAGCTGTTTACTTAGCTGACATGGAGCTTGATAAAGTGGGTCCGGTAAGGAGTGCGCGCCCATACTTTGTTCAATTGGCTTCAGAACTCAAGGCTGCTTATCTTCATGTTGGCGGTAGTCCGGAAGCGATCGAATTAATTAAAAAATCCGAAATCTATGACTTAAATGAATTCTATAACGAAAAATATTTTTGGCGTGATTATAATTTCCCAGCACCTCATCATATTTTTACCAATCAAGAGAACTGGCTTAGGTATTTAAACAATCGCGGCTTAGTTGAAAGGCAAACAGATATTTGGCAATTTAAAGAAGAATTTGGTAGCGGGATTGAACAAAAGGACATAGATATCGTTTTCGGACCAGCCTTTCAGGTTCGCTGGGAATACAATCTGATAGATAATGATTATTTGCGAATTCTAAATGATCAAAAAAATATTAGTGAAGGAACTGAGATAAGGGCAAAAAATATTATTATCCAGAAAGTTCGTAGTGAAGTCTTAGATAATGTTGGCAGGCTTAAAATAGAGACATCTGGTGAGGGAGAGGCTATTATTTGTTTAGATGGATCCTGTCGCGGGGCTAAATGGAGGAAGCGGGGAGCTAATAGGACAAAATTTTATGATGATAATAATGATGAAATTCAATTTAACCCTGGTATCACATGGGTTGAATTAGCTGATGATAATACGATGATTAACTATTAATTACACTTTCATCATGTTTTAATTAGAAATTTGATACAACAAGAAAACGAACCTGACCACTGAGATCAGGTTTTTTTTCTATTTTAACTAAAGGTAAGGCCTGAGAAATAAATTCACTTAGTTTTGATGTTTGCTGAGGATTTATTTCCATGATCAAATATAATTGATAACTAGTCGGGATTGTCTTCATGTTAGTAATTAATTGACGGTAGAGGTCTAAACCATCTAAACCACCTAATAGGGCGAGATCAGGCTCAAAACGGATGCTAGGCTCTTTAAATCGTTCTTCTGGACTCAGATAGGGTAGATTAGCCATAATATATATCTCTTTATCAGAACTAGAGACTATTTTTAGCCAAATAGGGTCAAGTAAATTTCCTGATTTAAAAATTATTTTTTTTTCTACCTGTAAATTTTTAGCATTTGCTTGAGCTATTTTTAAAGAGTTTACTGATATATCGGTGGCTAAAAATATGCTGTTATGATATATATGCGAAAATTTTTGGTCTAATTCTTTAGTTAGGGAAATGATAAGGGCGCCTGAACCTGTGCCCAGATCAATGAATATTTTTTCTGATTCACTGGCAGAACTTTTTTTCAAGACAATATTAATAATTTCTTCACTCTCAGGTCTGGGGATTAGTACATCTTCATTAACCATGAATTTTCTAGCATAAAAATATTGTTCTTGTTGAATATAAGCTAGAGGATAATCGTTCTGAAGTTTAGTGATTGATTCTAGAAATAAACTATAATCTGCTCCAGATATTTCTAGTTCAGGTCGAGCTAAAAGATAAGTCAAGTCTACGTTCAGCTGCTTGGCTAGAAGAGAAAAAGCCTGTTTTTGTAAAACAGGATTTAAATTTTTTAAAATATTTTTTAAACTGGACATATTAAACTCGTAGCTCTTTTTTTGCAGTTTTAATCACATCCTCTAAGTCGCCATCCATAATATCACTCAGATTATGCCAATTTCTTCCAATGCGATGATCACTTAAACGATCTTGTGGGAAATTATAGGTTTTAATTTTATCACTTCGATCACCTCCACCAACTTGATTCTTTCTAGTACTAGATTCTCCGGCCAATCGATCTTCTTCTTGTTTGCCTAGAAGACGTGATCTTAAGACTTGTAAAGCTTTTTCTTTATTCTGATGTTGAGATTTTTGGTCTTGGCAGCTAACAATTAGTCCAGTAGGGATATGTAAAATACGAATAGCTGAATAGGTAGTGTTAACGCTTTGCCCACCAGGTCCACTCGAGCAAAATGTATCTATTCTTATATCTGCGGGATTGATCTTGATATCTACTTCTTCAGCTTCTGGCAAGACAACTACGGTAGCGGTGGAGGTATGAACACGACCTTGTTTTTCTGTTTCTGGCACTCTTTGCACACGATGGGTTCCAGCTTCATATTTTAATAGGCCATAAGCACCAAGTCCTTTTACTATAAAGATTAACTCTTTATAGCCGCCAATACCAATTACGTGAGAGTCAATGATTTCACTTTTCCAAGCTTGACGTTCGCAAAAACGAAGATACATTTTAAATAGGTCACCAGCAAAAAGAGCCGCTTCATCACCACCAGCTCCAGCTCTTATTTCAAAGATGGCTGATTTATGATCATTTGGTCCTTCCGGATATTTTATTAGCTCAATTTTATCGTTAACATCTGCTAATTGCTTAGCTAAAGAATTTAGTTCTTCCTCGGCTAATTGCTTTAATTCATCATCTTCGCTATTAGAAAATAGCGTTTCGCCTTCACTGATTTCTTTTTTTAATTTAGCTTCTGTATCTATTAAGGTAATAAGCTCCTTAAGGCGAGCATGTTCACGAGCCACTTTAATCATTTCAGTATTATGCTTAACTAGCTCTGGGTCGGATAAACGTTGTTCTAATTGTTTAAATTGTTCTTTAATCTCTTCGTACATATTAGATATTTAGATAAAAAAATAATCAACTTATTTTAGTCTTACTGTTTGTAAAAAAACATTAACTATGAGTTGATTATTTAAAATTTTTCTTATTTTTTCTTAGTTAAGGTAACTTGGGCTATCTTTTTAATATCTTTTGTCTTAACAACAACTTCTTTTTTTGCTTTTTGTTCTGCTCGGGCTGCTTTCTTAATTTTTTTACCTTTAACTTTAGGAGAAATCTTTTCTTTAGCAGCTAATTTAGCACTAAACTTCTCAACTCGTCTTGCAGTATCAACCAATTTTTGTTTACCGGTGTAAAATGGATGACACTTTGAGCATAATTCAACTTTTATTTCTTTAACAGTTGCACCTGTTAGAAAAGAATTACCGCAAACACAGGTCACGGTACAATCTTTATAATATTTTGGATGAATGTCTTTTTTCATAAATAACTTAGTGGCGGAAAAGCCTGTTTATTTTTTCCTAATTTTGCGGTAAAGGCACAAAAATTAGAATGATAATTTTCTTTAATATGTAAAGATTATCATAACTTTATAAATTAATCAATACCTGTTATACTATCTTCATAATTTATATCCAATTCCCATTATGAGCAAGCCAGGAAATATTGCTAAAAATACATCATATTTAACCGTTGCTTTAATTATCCAGAAGATTATTTCTTTTGCTTATTTTATATTATTAGCTCGCTACCTTGGATTGGATTTGCTTGGTCAGTATTATACAGCTTTGGCCTTCACTACTATTTTCTCTATTTTCATTGATCTTGGCTTTGCTAATATACTAACTAGGGAAGTGGCAAAAGATCAAACAAAAGGATCATTATGGCTTAGATCAGTCATTTCCATGAAAATTGTTTTAGCAATTATTACTTTCATTTTGGCTTTGATCATTGCTTATTTTTTCTATAGTCCTTCTCTGTTAATACTCATTATTATATCCTCATTATCAATGATACTTGACTCATTTACTAGCACTTTTTTTGCTGTGGTTAGAGGTTTTCATAATTTAAAATATGAGAGTGTTGCCTCAATAATTTTCCAATTCATTGTTTTTGTTTTAGGACTATTACTTATCTACTTTAAGTTACCGTTAGTGGCTTTTGTTGGAATTGTAGTAATTGCAAGTAGTTTTAATTTCCTTTACTCATTCTTTATAATTAAATTTCGCTTAAAGTTAAAGGTGGCACCAAATTGGAATATAAATGTTTTTAAGGAGATTCTACAACTTAGTTGGCCTTTTGCTTTATATAATATTTTCCAACGTCTTTATCTCTATTTAGATTCTTTACTCCTAGGCTTTTTAGCAAACTATAATCAGGTCGGTATTTATCAGATTGCTTTTAAGTTAATTTTTGCGCTACAATTCTTACCAATGGCATTTACCGCTTCACTTTATCCTGCTATGAGTTCTTTTTGGCAGAATAATCGTAATAAATTACAAGTTACTTTTGAAAAAGCCTTAAACTACTTATTAATATTATCAATCCCAATTATTTTTGGCGTGTTTAGTCTCGCAGATCAAATTATTCCTCTATTTAAGGTAGGTTCTGAGGCCATTTGGCCTTTACGAATAGCTATATTTGCTTTAGTATTTATGTTTCTTAACTTTCCTGTCGGTTCTTTATTAAATGCTTGTGATCGACAAAAAAAGAACACTTTTAATATGGGCCTTGCGACTGTATTTAGCGTTACTTTAAATTTAGCTTTAATCCCTTTGTGGCAAGCCTTAGGGGCCAGTATCACCGTACTTATGAGCAATGCTCTCATGTTTTTTTTAGGTTTATTTTCATTAAAAGGTCTGATAGATTTCCGAACAATGAACACTTTAAAAGTGCTATTTAAAACACTATTAGCAGCTCTAGTAATGTTGATTTTAATCTATCTCATTAAGCCTTATTTAAATGTTTTTCTAGCAGTGGGACTTGCGGGACTCTCTTATTTCTTTGCTCTATATTCTTTTGGTGGTATTAATCAAAAAGATATACGTGATATAATTAATAGTTTTAAAAAAAATAAATTATGAAAATACTATTAGTTAGTCTTGAGTATCCACCTCAAATCGGTGGCGTCGCTAACTACTATTACAACTTAAAAACTCATTGGCCTGAACCTGAAAATTTTATAGTTTTAGATAATAGTGAAGGGAAGTTGTTGGCTAAAAGAAGATTTCTTCCTTGGTTAAAGTCAATAAAATCAATTTATCGGTCATATCGAAAGAATGATAGCGATTTAGTATTGATTGGCCAAGTTTTACCCCTTGGAACAAGTGCTGCTCTACTTAGTATTTTTTCCCCTTTTCGCTTTGCTGTCTTTCTTCATGGTTTAGATTATAGCTTAGCTAATGCTACTCCACTTAAAAAAGTCCTATGCCGTTTTATTCTAACACGTGCTAGTGTTATTGTATGTGCAAATTCAGAAGTTAGGCGTTTACTTATTAATTCTCAAAAAAATTTAATAAAAAAAATTGAATTACTTAACCCAGGGGCTAAAGTTGAAGAAGCTAAATTTTTTGTAAAAGAAGAACTTAAGGAAAAATATCAATTGGATAATAAAAAGATTATTTTTTCTTTAGGTCGCTTAGTGAGACGAAAAGGTTTTGATCGGGTGATTCAATCTTTGGATAAAGTTGAGCTTGATAATTTTATTTATGTGATTTGTGGACAAGGCAAAGAAAAAAAGTATCTACGTGAATTAGCAGATAGAAGTATTCATCGAAAAAAGATTATTTTTATTGATAACATAAACAATGATGAAAAGTGGGCCTGGCTAAGTTTATGTGATATATTTATAATGCCTGCACGAAACATTGCCGGTGACTTTGAAGGCTTCGGCATCGTCTATTTAGAAGCTAATTTGATGTCTAAACCAGTAATAGCTGGAGCTAGTGGTGGCGTAGCTGATGCCGTAAAGGATGGGGTTAATGGATTACTTATAAACCCAGAAGATAACAATGCTATTAGTGGAGCAATCAATACACTACTTAAGAACCCTAAATTAGCACATGAAATGGGCGAGTGTGGTAGAAAAAGAGCTGAAGCTGATTTCAATTGGATTAATTTAGCTCAAAGCTTAGCCACTAGATTAAATGAAAAATTATGATTTCTATTATTATACCAATCTATAATCAAGCTGATAAATTAGAAGTGGCTCTTTTAAGTATTAAAAACCAAAGCTATTCTGATTGGGAAATTATTATTGTCAACGACGGTTCACAAGATGATCCAGAAACTGTTTTTAATAGTTTTAAAGCATCGCTAAAAAATAATCAAAAAGTTTCTTTTAAAAATCAGAGCAATCAAGGAGCACCAGCGGCTCGTAATTGTGGTTTAAAGGATGCTCAAGGTGATTATCTATTTTTTTGTGATGCTGATGCTAATTTAAGACCTAACGCCTTAGCTAGACTATTTAATGCTTTACTTGATAATACCCAAGCTAGCTATGCTTATTCTTCTTTTAATTGGGGATTAAAGTTTTTTAAAGTAGGAGAGTTTTCAGCTGAGAAATTAAAACAGATGCCTTACATACATACCATGTCTTTAATCAGACGATCAGATTTTCCTCCAACAGCCTGGGATGAGTCAATCAAAAAATTTCAAGATTGGGATTTATGGTTGACTATGTATGGTCAGGGGAAAATAGGTATTTTTGTCGATGAAATTCTATTTACTATTTCACCTGGCGGAACTATTAGCTCTTGGTTGCCTTCCTTTGCTTATCGTTTTTTCCCTACTTTGAAAGCGGTTAAGAAATATAATCAAGCTTTAAAAATAATTAAAGAAAAACATGGTTTACTTTAATAAAATACTAATTTTTTTAAAGAAAAAAGCAAGAGCCTTGAGAATATTAGTTCTCCTAATTGTTATTAGCTTCACCTTGTATTTAGCGCAAGATAGAGAACAAGGTTTAGAGGTTGAAATTGCTAACTGTAAATTTAAGACAGAACTTGCTAAAACAGCCCAAGCTCATTACCAGGGCTTGTCTAATCGGGAGAGCATGAAAAAGAATGAAGCTATGCTGTTTTTATTTAAGAATAAGAAAGTGCGTAATTTTGTCATGCGTGATATGTATTTTCCTTTAGATATTATTTATATACGTGATAATCAGGTTGTTAATTTGTATCAAAATTTAATTCCAGAAGGATCAGAGCCTAAAAATATGTATGAAAGCAGTACTGAAGTCGACGCAGTTTTAGAGATTAACGCTGGTCTAAGTGAGTATTGTTCTATTAAGCCAGGCAGCAAGGTTAGCTGGAAGTAATTATGTTAAAAATTAAATTAAAATTTCCCTATTTATTTATTACAGCTCTACTTTTTTTAGTTGAGCTTTTATCCTTCTTAGCTCATTTTTATCCCGTCTTGCAGCTATATTTTTTACTTGCTATTTTTATTATTGTTTTAATAGTCAGTTTAAAATCATTAGAAACTGGTATTCTAATTTTACTGATTGAATTAATTATTGGTTCTAAGGGTCATTTATTCTCTGCTAATTTATTTGGAATTAGTTTATCATTACGACTTATAATATTTTTAGCTTTAATGATTGCTAGTTTTGCTTTTCTCTTACGTAATAATTTTAAAAAAATCTATCTAGAAAAAATTAAAGTATACAAATTTTGGCCTTTATTAATAGCTCTAGTATTTTTTATATTTTTAGCTGCTATTAATGGCTTTTTATCTGGAAATAATTTTAATGATTTATTTCATGATTTGAATGCGTGGTTGTTTATTCCTATTATTTTACCTTTTATTTTGGTCTATCTACCAAAACCAGAAAAAATTCAAATTAAAAGATTAAAAAAAATATTTTTTATAGCAATTATTTTCTTAAGTATTAAAAGCTTATTTTTCCTTTATGCTTTTTCTCATAATTTAGCTTTTGTTCCTGACTTGTATTTATGGATCAGAAGAAGCGGAATAGGTGAGATAACCTCTATGGGCGGAGGTTATAATCGCATCTTCATTCAATCACAAGTATATTTAGCCATTGCTATTTTTTTAATTTTATTTAAAGCAATAGCGATCAAAGATAATAAATATTTTAACATCTGTTATCTATTATTACTCAGTCTATTCTCCTCTGGCTTAATATTAAGTATGTCTCGAAGTTTTTGGTTGGCTATATTAACTAGCACCTTAATCGCGATGATTGCTATTTTTAAAACTGATTTTAAAGCCTATCTAAAAGCTCTATCATATTTATTTCTGTCACTTCTCATGTCTTTAGCTCTCATATCTGCAGTAACTAAATTTCCTTTTCCTAGCAGTCAAAAAGTCTCACTAGCTGCTTTAGGAGAAAGACTAGAGATTAATAATAGTGAGGCAGCGACAGCTTCTAGATGGGCCCTACTGCCAAAATTAACAGAGAAAATATTAGCTAGGCCATTTACTGGCAGTGGCTTTGGCACAACTATTAGCTATCAATCTCAGGATCCCCGTGTTTTAGCGCAGAATCCAGATGGTAATTATACTAGTTATGCCTTTGAATGGTCCTACCTAGATACATTATTAAAATTAGGAATTTTCGGATTTCTCGTTTTTATTTTACTTATTACCCAAATACTATTATCTCTGTGGAATAAAGCTAAATATTTAAAATCGACAACTTTACTCGCAGTGACCGCTTCTTTACTTTTTTTTCTAATTGTTAATATATTTACTCCCTATTTAAATCATCCACTCGGTTTAGCCTTTTTGCTTTTTAGCTCTTGTTTTGTTAAAAAAAATACTATATAATACAAAATAATTATTGCGTTTTAAGCTTTGCCAAAAGCTGACGTTTAAATTTAAACATTTTATGCCTGAGCAAATTATTACTCAAGATGGTTACAACAAATTAACAAGTGAATTAAATCAATTAAGTACAGTTAAAAGACGAGAAATAGCTGAACGCATTGAAAGGGCTAAAGAGTTAGGGGATTTAAGTGAGAATGCTGAATACAGTGAAGCGAAAGATGCTCAAGCTTTAAACGAGGGAAAAGTTATCGAGCTAATTAATACTTTAAAGAATGTGACCGTGGTGGATAATAAATGTCTTAAAGATGAGGTGTGTATGGGTTCGGTTGTAACTGTCAAATGTGGTGATAAAGAAAAAGTCTATACTTTAGTGAGTTTTAATGAGGCTGACCCAATTAATGGTTTGATTTCTAATGAATCACCTCTGGGGTTAGCTTTCCTTAGCCGTAAAAAAGGTGAAACAGTAAAAGTTGAAACGCCTAAAGGATTGGTGGAATATAAAATTTTAAAAGTAAATTAATTCTTAGATTTATATTGATATAATATGGAGGAAAATAAAAATGAACCAATATCAGAAAGAAATGAGCGTTTAAAGAAATTACAGACTCTAAAAGAGGTTGGTCTTAATCCGTATCCAGCCACTTCTAAGAGAAGTCATAAGATTATTGAAGTAATTAATAATTTTGATGCTAATTTAAACAATCAAACAGAATTAATCTTAGCAGGAAGAATTAGACGTTTAAGGAATCATGGCAATCTTAGTTTTGTTGATTTAGAAGATGTTTCAGGTAGTCTACAATTAGCCTTTTCAAAGAAAGAATTGGGGGCAGAAAAGTATAAACTATTTGTGAAGTTAATTGATAGCGCTGATTTTATTGAAACAAAAGGTCAGCTTTTTTTAAGTAATCAAGGAGCTAAGACTTTAATGGTGTCTGATTGGAAAATATTAAGCAAAGCTATTGCTCCAATCCCTGACGCTTGGTTTGGGCTTAAGGATGAAGATGAAAGATACCGTAAGCGTTATCTGGACCTATTATTAAATAAAGATCTAAGGGATATTTTTTTAAAAAAAGCCTTATTCTGGGAAGTAGTTCGAGATTTCATGAAAAAAAATGAATTTATAGCCGTAGAAACGCCAACGCTTGAGACTACCACTGGCGGGGCTGAAGCTAACCCATTTAAGACTCATCACGATGATTTCGATTTAGATGTCTATTTACGCATTTCAGTGGGAGAATTATGGCAAAAAAGATTAATGGCTGCTGGCTTTGAAAAAGTTTATGAAATTGGTCGGGTGTATCGTAATGAGGGATCAAGCCCTGATCACCTCCAGGAATTTACTAATTTAGAACTATATTGGGCTTATGCAGATTACAATCAAGGGATGCAATTAACTCAAGAGTTGTTTCAAGAATTAGCAATTAAAGTTTTTGGCAAGACCCAATTTATTAGTCATGGTATGGAGTATGATTTAGCGGGTACTTGGCCTAAAATTGATTATCAAACAGAAATATTCAATAAAACAGGGGTCGATGTACTCCAGGCTAACGAGCTGGAAATTAAAGCTAAACTTAAAGAATTAGGAGTTAAATACGAAGGAGATAATAGGGAAAGGTTAATGGATACTTTATGGAAATATTGCCGGAAAACAATAGCTGGCCCTATCTTTTTGATTAACCATCCTAAGTTAGTATCGCCACTTGCTAAAGCTAAGCTTGATAGGCCTGAATTAACTGAAAGATTCCAAGTAATTATAGCTGGTAGTGAAATGGGGAATGGTTTTTCTGAATTAAATGATCCAATTGATCAAAGAGAACGATTTGAATTACAACAAAAACTAATTGAAAAAGGCGATAAAGAAGCAATGATGCCTGATTGGGAATTTGTTGAAATGTTAGAACATGGCATGCCCCCTACTTTTGGTTTTGGCTTTGGTGAGAGATTATTTGCTTTCATGTTTAATAAATCAGTTAGGGAGACAACATTATTTCCATTAATGAAGCCAAAAATATCACTGGAGAATGATAAGAAAGTAGTTAAAAATAAAAAAGAAGTTTAATATATTTAGAGTCTAAATCGCATTAATTAAAAAAAATTAAAGATTATTCGGGGATCGTCTAATGGTAGGACTCCAGGTTCTGGTCCTGGCTATCGGGGTTCGAATCCCTGTCCCCGAGCCAACGTAGATTAAGCGAGGTTAAAGCCTCGTTTTTTCTTTTATTTTCGCCAAAATATGTCGGTTCGAACCTAGCGATTTCAGCATTAAATTTTTCAACGTTATTTCGGAGCGGAATAAGCCAATTATGATAAGAAATGCTAATGTTTTTGCCAATTATTCTTTGGTTCGAACCTAACTTCTTAATGATGTTATTTCGTGTTTCTTTGTCTCCTTTGTCAAACTCCTTTCGAGCTTGAGCACAGAAAATAAAATTTTCTTTTGTAAGCTCTATTAACTCTGCCTTGCTTGGTTTTATCTTAACTTCAGATCTTCTAAATCCTTAATCTGTTTTTCGGTATGCAATTTACCCGACTGTGATAATATTTTTAAAAAAGAGCTGTCAAAACAGCTCTTGAATTTAATGTTTTTTTCCGATGATTTTTATCATCGGATGGTTTTTCTCTTTTATGTAGGTGAGACACTCATTTAACCAAAAAACAGTTTTAAAATTTTTAACTTGATTTAAATTAATCCATCGAAAATCATCATGTTCTCTTTTATTTAGAATGATTTTTTTTGGATTGCCTGTGCATTCAGCTAAAAATATTAAAGTTATAAACTGCTTGTCCTTGTCTTCATCTACAATAGAGTGAACAGAAAATAAGACTAGATTATTAATATCTAGCCCTGTTTCTTCCTTTGTTTCTCTTATAGCTCCATCAATAGGACTTTCTCCGTCTTTCAGTGTCCCGCCAGGAGAATCCCATTCTTCACTAAGAAAGAAGTTATTTTTTGATCTTTTTAAGATTAATATTTCCCCCCTTTTAGCGATAATTGTGTGGACTATTATTCCTTTTTCCATTTCTTTTTTTATTTTTAATGATTCTACTTTATTAATAAAATTATGCCACAACATTTGTTAAAAGTCAATTTGACAATTAAATAGCTTTGTTTTATAATCTAACATTAGTTCATTAAAATTTAGGAGGATTGAAAATGGAAAAATTTGGAATTAATTTATTAGATAATTCCGGGAGACTTATAAAAAAAATAAAAATTAATGGCACCACTAAATATTATTATATTGGCGCCGATGCACAGGGATTTATAGAGATTGACGATGAAGGAGAATATATTATTGTTGGAGAAGAAAAACGATATTGGAGAGGGAATAAAAGCGCTGTTCCAGTGGAATTACTCTTTTTGAATGATTTTAGTCTCTGTATTTTAAAGCCTGATGCAAAATCTCCAGAATTAAGAAATGAGGTTTTTTCTACTTTAAAAAATGATTTTCAGCTACTTTTTAGCAAAAAAATTATTATAACAGTAGAAAATATCTTTTGTTTGTACCCTTATTTTTTTACAAAAAGTTGGGAAAATGCTCTGGTTGATTATTTAGCAGAAAATCAGTCTGATTTATTTCTCGTTTCAGGTAACGATGTGGTTAGAAGACTTGCAGAGTTTAGAAATTATATAAGAATAAAGTATTACGATAGTAATAAAAAGCATTCCGTTTATAATTTAATGCATTCTGCTGACAACAAAGAAGAAGCGACGAGAGAGGCTTTGATATTTCTGGATAATCAGAAATTAATCAATTTAGTTGGTTTTAAAAAATGAAAGGTATTTTGCTTCCTGCTTAATACCTTTTTCTATAAATATGGTTAAATTATTTATATCTTTTTATTTTTTAGTATTGTCGATTTATTGGTTTGCAAGAATTTATGTATCAAATAAATGGCTTTTTGAAAATAGAAAACTTCCCCTGGCTAACAAGAGGATTTTTAATTTTTTTATTATTATCCCAGTTTTAAATGAGGGAAAAATTATAAAAGATACAATTAAATATTTTTTAGATTTGCTTAAGCCCTTTAATAATTCAAAATTAATTATAGTTACGACAAATAAAGAGTTGTTTAATAATGATTGTTCGGCAGAAAATACTATTAATATTTTAAAATCTGTTAATCATGATAAATTAATTAAAATTAATTACCCAGGAGTTAATGGAAAAATGGCGCACCAATTAAATTTTGCAATAGATTATTTATTTAAAAATAATATTATTAATAATCAATTGATTGGTATTTATAATGCAGATTCTAGGCCAGAAGAAGAAACTTTTTCCTGGATTGCTACTAATTTTAATTCCAGTGATAGAGTATTTCAACAATACGGAAATTATTTTAACAATTTAGATGGTATATCGAAAAAATATTTTTTTTCAAAATCTATATTATTCTCTTCGAGTATCTGGCAAAATAGATGGAGCATTGGTTTTGAAATTTTTAACAATTTAAAACAAATTTCTTTTTTAAATAATAAAAAATATCCCTTATTATATCCAATAAATTATTGCATAGGGCATGGTCTATTTTTTACCAAAGATGTTTTTTTGAATGTTGGTGGTTTTAGCGAGAATACACACAATGAAGATGCTATTTTTGGGTTAGAGCTATGTTATAAAAAAGAATATATAAAACCAATACCTTATTTTGATTATGCTGATTCCCCTGATTCATTAAAAAGTTTATTTTTTCAAAAAGCTTCTTGGTTTTTTGGGCCATTTCAATCTTTTACATATTATAATATTTTAAGAAAAAAGTATAAGAAGTCGGATCATTTTAAGTTGTTTATTTTATCCTGTAAGTTATTTTTTCACGCCGTCTATTGGGTTGCTGGACCATTATTATTGCTTTATCTTTTCATTTATTCGCTAGTAGTAAAAGATTTTTTATTATTTGTAATAACATATTTTGTTTATTTAATTATTCCTAATTTTGTTGCATATTTGTTATCCAGAAGGGACAAAAAAATAAAGACCTACAAAGTCTTTATCTATATTTCCATTGGATCTTTTTTTGCTTATATTTTACATGGTTTTTCAGCTTACTATTCAATTTTATGTTCCATTTATTCTTTATTAACAAAGAAAAAAATTAAAAAATATAAAACTAAAATATTAAGAGAATAGCTTTTTGTTAAATTAAAATGGGGTGCTTTTTATTAATATAATATTTAATACAAGGCTTTAAATAGTTGACGGTTTGATAATTGAATATATCACTTGGTTCTATCCATTTTGATTGACTATGTTCGCTGGGGTCAATAGTAACGATTGGGTTGTCATCGTTTAATTTAGCCATAAATATAACGGTAATGAATTGTTTGTTTTTTTTGACATCTACATTTGAACTACAATAAAACATCCCCGGGTTTTCAATTTTAAGGCCAGTTTCTTCAAAAGTTTCCCTTTTAACGCCAATTGATAGATCCTCTCCATCTTCTAATGTTCCCCCGGGAAGATCCCAAAGTCCGCCCTCGTAAGTGTCTTCAACGCGTTTTAAGATAAGCAATTTACCATTATTAATAACCAAAGAATGAACTATTACTCCTTTGTCCATAAATTTAAATATTATTAAATTATGTTATTATTATATTAGTATAGGTAATAAAAGTAAAGTTATGAAAAATATTAATGTGAAACTAGTCTTTTACAGAACTCTTTTTTCTCAATCAGCCGCATCTGTTACCATGGGATCCTTATCGGCCTTTTTGTCAAAAAACAGAATAACCAATAACCTTGTTTTATTGGAAAAAAATAATTTCCATAGCGTGGAGGATGTTTTAGAAAATATTGACCAGAATACAATTATAATTGCCAAGCCTAATTTCAAAGATTTTTATCAGATGTTCCAGCTCTTATCGGAGATTAAAAGGCAAAATTTGATAAATAAAATTTTTATTTGTGGTCCATTTTCTAGCTTAAATTATGATAGTTTAATGAAAGAATCAAAATGGCTTGATGGTATTATTATTGGTAACCCAGAAGAAACCACTATTGAATTATTAAAATTATTAAAAAAAGGGGCTGCTTATTGTAACTGTCCAGGCGGTATTTGGCGCAATCCTAAAAACGGAACCATCTCTAGTTATTATCAAAGAAAATACAAGTTGAAATTAAATGATTTGCCTTTTTCAAGTAGAAATATAGAAATAGATGAAAGCGGATCATATATAAACATTGAGTCATCTCGCGGTTGTCCCGGAAAATGCAGTTTTTGTCATATACGGGATGATTAAATTAATTCTGTGTAAAATAGTTATCACAACGAAACGTATTCACTCTTAATTGTTGGCTTATTTGCCATAATTTACTTAATTTTCTTATACCAGTAGGGGATTTCTCGTGTAA
>Ga0172377_10002952_pt1 | contig 17432 bp, 16 predicted proteins | sample Pumphouse3metaG_FD_119749 | JGI IMG/M metagenome (GOLD analysis project Ga0172377, IMG submission 119749) | Leachate microbial communities from a municipal landfill in Southern Ontario, Canada - Pumphouse #3 metaG | ecosystem: Engineered > Solid waste > Landfill > Unclassified | place: Canada...
ACGGTAATACTAAAACCATTATCGAAATGGTAAGAGAAGGACTGGTTGACGTGGGCTTTGTAGAAGGCTCAGTTGATGATCCTGAAGTGCTAAAAGAGAAAGTCGGAATAGATGAATTGGTAGTGGTAACCGCAGATGCCGAAATGGCAAAGAGTTGCTATATAGATTCTTTGGCGGAAGAAAAATGGATACTCAGAGAACAAGGAAGCGGCACAAGAGAAGTATTTCTTAACTGCATTAAAGATAAAGTTGACTCTTTGAATGTATTTTTGGAGCTCGGGCATACCGAATCTATCAAAAATATATTGAAGAGCAAACGCTGCTTTGCCTGTCTTTCCAAAATCGCAGTAGAAAAAGAGATAGCTGACGGCAGATTACACAAAGTGGATGTTAAAAAGTTTGAGTGCCATAGAGAGTTTTATATGATTTATCATAAAAACAAGTTTCATAGCGGATTATTTGATAAGTTTACTTTTTTTGCTAAAAAAATGATAGTTCAAATCTTGGAAAACAAATAAAAATCTTTTCGTACCCTGCATTAAAATGCAAGATACGCTAGAGACTTGGATTCCAACGGCAAGGCAGCAGCTTATCTAGGGTCATATATTCTTTTTGAGAAATATATACTTTTGCATTGAGATTTTTATAGTCAATTTGAAACATCAGCTCCCTGCATCGTCCGCAAGGAGGCCTGATGGTTGTTGCATCTAATGCAACAATCATTTCGATTTGAGTTTCTCTGTGTTTGAGCATTTCGGCAATGGCAGAGTGTTCGGCGCAAAATCCGATGCCACATGCTACTTCAATATTAATTCCGGTATATATATTTCCCTTTGTTGTCAACAGTGCAGCCGCCACAGATCCGGCAGAAAAATCAGGAGTAGATAATTCATACTCTCCAACAATTTTTTTTGCTTCTTCAATTAATTTTTCAATTGTTATAAGTTTCTTCATTTTTCACACTTTATGTTTTTATTATCAATGCCGTAACTCATATTCCGATTTTCTCCCCATGTTTGACAATATGCGATTTTTTATTTAATCGTCTTTCTATCTCTTGCTGAAAAATCTCTTGCTTGTCTCTTTCTCCGTGAACGATAAAGATATTATCAAGTTTTTTGAATTTACCCATCCACTCTATGAGGCCGTTTTGATCTGCATGAGCAGAAAAGCCATTGATCGTGTGCACCTTAGCTTTGATGACAATCTCTTCGCCGTAAAGTTTTATGCTTTTCGCACCATCAACTATATATCTGCCAAGCGTCCCTTCTACTTGATAGCCCACAAATACAAGTGCATTTCTCTCGTTCCACAGGCGGTGTTTGAAGTGTTGGAGTATGCGCCCTCCATTGCACATGCCGGCCCCTGCAATTATGATACAATGTGATTTTATTTCATTGATCTTTTTGGAATCTTCTACTTTTGAGGTGTAGTTAAGGTATGGAAAATCAAATATAGTGCCATCACGTTCTAAAAATTCATTACACTTTTCATTTAATTCTTCATGATATTTCTTGTAAACTTCAGTAGCTCTAATAGCCATAGGCGAATCAAGGAATACTTTGCATTCGGGGAGTTCGCCTTCATAGTACATTTGCTTAAGCAAGCACAATATCTCTTGTGTGCGCTCTATAGCAAAAGACGGGATAAGAACATTTCCTTTTTTTGCAAAAGTTTCCAATATCACTTGACGCAGTTCCTCGTCGCTCTCTTTAACTCCTTTGTGGTTTCTATCACCATATGTTGATTCTATCAGGAGTGAATCTGCATCTTCGATAATGTCAGGAAGAGGAGTGACTAGCTCATCATTATTTCCAAGGTCACCGCTAAATACAACCTTTTTTGCTGTATTGTTTTCTTCAAAAAAGAGCTCTATGATTGCAGAATCAAGAATATGGCCGGCATTTTTAAAATTGACCGATATGTCGTTACCAAGATCTATTTTTTCATCATATGATGTAAAGATTGTTGGGAGGTTAAAAACGGATTTTACGTCACTTTCGGTATATAGCGGTTTTGGTACGCTATCTTCCTCTCCTCTTCTTTGGGCTTTTTTGAAGCTAATTTTGTAACTTTCTTTCATTAGTTTCGCACTATCCAACATCACTATTTCAGCTAGATCCATTGTAGAGCTGTGTGTGACAATGGTGCCCTTAAAACCTTCTTTGACCAGTTTTGGAATACGTCCCACGTGATCTAAGTGGCCATGTGTGATCAAAAGAAAATCGATATCTTCGGGCTCAAAACCAAAAGGATCATGATTGCGATCTTCTGCGTATCCTTGAAACAACCCGCAATCAACTAAGACCTTTATCCCGTTTTGCAGTCTGAGCAGATGGCAAGATCCAGTTACGGTTTCTGCCGCACCAAATGATTGCAATATAGCCATATAAATCCTTTTATTACTAATATTAATTTAATTTTATTCCTTTTATATTAACAAAAACATTAATCATGATAAAATTAGATAGATGAGCACAATGGAGAAATGATCATGCAGTATATCAAATGGTTTGAAGAGCTAAGGCTTGAAGATGTAGATCTTGTTGGCGGCAAGGGGGCTTCTTTGGGGGAAATGTACCAAAAACTCACCCAAAAAGGGATACGCATACCAAATGGTTTTGCCGTTACTTCTGATGCTTACAAGATGATACTTGATAGCAATGATGCGTGGGGAAAGCTTCAAGAGCAACTTGATAAACTTGATGTAAATGATATCCGGCAATTGCAGACGCGTAGTAAAAAATGTAGGAAAATTATAACTGAATGCACACTTCCTGAGAAACTTGTAAAAGAGATCACCCAAGGATACAACCAGCTCAAAAATGAATATGGCAAGGATGTGACGCTTGCTGTAAGAAGTTCGGCTACGGCCGAAGATTCGCCTGAAGCTTCTTTTGCAGGACAGAATGAAACCTATCTAAATATCGATTCACTTGAAGCATTATTGGATGCTTACAAGCATTGTCTTGCTTCCAATTTCACCGACCGTTCTATTCATTACAAATATGATTATGGATTTGATACGATGAAAGTCTATTTGAGTGTGATAGTAATGAAAATGGTCAGAAGTGACATGGGTACAAGCGGGGTTATGTTTTCCATTGATACGGAAACCGGGTTTGATGATGTCGTGTTTATCAATGCCTCTTATGGAATGGGAGAGACAATAGTCCAAGGAAGCGTAGAGCCGGATAGTTTCTATGTCCACAAGCCTACTTTTAAAAAAGGGTATCGATCTGTGCTTAAGAGAAAATTGGGACAAAAAGCTATAAAGATGGTTTTTGCTGACAATAAAAGTAAAGCCACTCAAGAATATACCACGGTAGTCAATACGCCGTTTATAGACCAAAAACGGTTTTGTATCTCAGATGATGAAGCTATAGAGCTTGCGCAATATGCCATCAATATAGAGGAATACTATTCAAAAAAAGCAGGGCATAATAAGCCTATGGATATAGAATGGGCAAAAGACGGTATAGATGGACGTATTTATATAGTGCAAGCACGTCCAGAGACGGTTGAATCAAGAAAAAGCGAAACTATTTTTGATATGTATACGCTAAAAGAAAAGTCAAAAACACTTGCTAAAGGGCATGCCATTGGCAGCAAGATTGGTAGCGGGAAAGTACAAAAAATAATTGATACGAGTAATTTGCATGAGTTTGAAGCAGGCAATGTTTTGGTTGCAACTGCTACTAGCCCTGATTGGGAGCCTGTAATGAAAATAGCTTCCGCAATTGTTACTGACAGCGGAGGAAGAACATGTCATGCTGCTATCATCTCTAGAGAATTAGGAATACCGGCAATTGTAGGAACCAAAAATGCTACTGAGATATTGCAAAACGGACAAGAGGTGACGGTTAGCTGTTCGCAGGGAGAAGTCGGGATCGTTTATGAAGGTATTTTACAATATGAAATCAAGCATATTGATCTGGGCACAATCCCTAAGACCAAAACAAAGATAATGATGAATCTCGGCAATCCGGATCTTGCATTTTCGCTTGCCTCTCTTCCTGTGGACGGAATAGGGCTTGCGCGCATGGAGTTTATAATTAGCAATTCTATCAAGGCTCATCCTATGGCACTTATTCATCCAAAAAAAACCAACGAGAAAATCATAGAAGAGATAGAAAAATTGACTAAAGCATATGAAAGCAATGAAGAATTTTTTGTGAAAACTCTCTCTGAGGGTGTTGCAAGCATAGCCTCTGCAGTTTATCCAAAACCGTGTGTGGTGCGCATGAGTGATTTTAAGACCAATGAGTATGCTGCGCTTTTGGGCGGAAGTTTCTTTGAACCGGAAGAAGCCAATCCCATGTTGGGCTTTAGAGGAGCTTCTCGCTATACACACCCAAATTATAAAGAGGGATTTGCATGGGAGTGCAAGGCTATGAAACGTGCAAGAGAAGAGATGGGCTTTGATAATATTATATTAATGATACCATTTTGCAGACGCGTAAAAGAAGCCAAAGAAGTCATAAAAGCTATGGAGACATACGGATTAAAGCGTGGTGAAAATGGGTTGCAGGTATATGTTATGTGTGAAATACCAAACAACGTCATAGAGATAGATTCATTTAGTGAGTTTTTTGATGGTTTTAGCATAGGAAGCAATGACTTAACTCAGCTCATACTTGGAGTGGATCGTGATAGTGAAATAGTCGCATTTGATTATGATGAGCTTGACCCTGGAGTTGTGAAAATGATAGATATGGCAGTGCAGGGTGCCAAACGAAATAATCGTCATAGCGGTATATGCGGACAGGCTCCATCGGATTATCCAGAGATGGCAGAAGCTTTGGTCAAAATGGGGATAGATTCTATGAGTTTAAATCTGGATTCCGTGCTAGAAACCATGCAAATCGTTAGCAAAATAGAATCAAAAGAGTCTCTTGCTGCTAAGTAGTTCTTTTGCTTGTTCATATTCGCTTGGATGATTCAGGTTTAAAAACGGCTCATTGGAACCAAACAAATGATATACGCTTTTGCTTTCATCTAAAAGCGCTACAAGTTTATGATTGTTTAGCTCAAGAAACTCGTTGGCAAGCGGAATTATAGAGCGACGATATATGCCGCATAACGGCTCAATTCCTTGTGGGCTCTGTGCTATTATAGCATCGGCATCATGGCAGGATGATGCTGTTTCATATAGCTTTTCAATGGTTTCTTTTTCTACCATAGGTGCATCTACGCTAAGTATAAAAACTTCATTTTCATCAATAGTTTCAAATATTGAAAGCAATCCTACAAGCGGTGAGCTTTGCTCGTACCTATCTTCTATAAGTGGTGGTAAAAAATCGAATTTATCATGTTTGGCAGATATATAAACGGCATTAAACATCTTTTGAAGTTTTTCATACTGGTATTGGCTCAAAGAGCTGTATCCGCCAAAAGGCAATAATGCCTTATCGCTGCCCATGCGACTGCTTTTGCCTCCGGCAAAGATGACAGCTGTATTAAATGGTTTCATTTAGCTCCTTTGGCTGACGGGATAAACAAAACAGCAAATGCCGCAAATGCTATCACTGCTTCTATAGCAAACAGCATATCCCCATAAAATCTGCCGGCGATTAGAGCACCCACCGATGCCCCAAGTCCAAATGCAATGCCCAGGAAAAACTGTTGAGCCAGTTTTTTTTGAGAATAAAGCGTAAAAACATAGCTAATCGCAGCAGTATGATAAAGAGCAAAACTAAAAGCATGCAAAGACTGAGAGGCAAATATCAATACAGTTGAGCTAGGGGAAAGATATAATATTAGCCAACGTAAAGCAGTGATAAAAGTGGCGAATTTTATGATAGAGAGCAAGTTTCTATGCAGCAGGGGCCCTTGAAAATAGAGCATTGCAATTTCGCAAACTACTCCAAAGCTCCACATCCAACTTGTAACCTCCAGCGAAATGCCATGTGAAGTTTCATATATAGTAAAGAAATTATAAAAACCGCCGAAACTGACTTGCAATAGAAAAATAGAAATCCAAAATGGGGCATGAATTCTTAACGAAAAAGAGTGTATATCTTCTTTAATGTCCGTATCGGCTTTGGCATCTTTTGTGCCTATGCTCGCACCAAATACGAGTGTCAAAAAAGCAGTGACTGCCAAATATGCCAAGCCCTCGTTGGGACTTTCAAGTACTTTACCAAGCCACAATACAATTGCCATAAAACCAATGGATCCCCATAGTCTTGTCTTCCCGTATTGTATTTTTGATAATAGTTTGAGAGATATTGTTTCAACGTAAGGCAATGATATACCCATGGCGGCCCCAAACAAAAGATTGCAAGCAAGAAAGCTCCAAAAGTTCTCAATCGTTCCCCAAAAAAGAAGTACCGCAATTACACTTAGCAGCAAAGAAGAAAGAAATATACGATTGGTTATAGCTAAATAATAGCGAAAAACAAATGGGAGTAAAAATCTCATCATCGGAGCAGAAGCAAATATAATGCCTACTTGTGATGGCGTGTAGCCAAGATCAGTTAAGATTTTTGGCATAAATACGATATAAACACCGACCATGGCAAAATAAAAAAAGTAATATCCCCTCAAAAGCCATACAGCAAGGATAGAGTTTGTTTTCATATATCTACGGCTGCTGTGTTGCTCAGGAGATCATGAAGAGTCTTGTAGTCTTTTCTAAAAAACATCATCATCCACCCAAATAGAGTAAAAAACGACAGCAATGCACAAAAATTACGGAATAGTATGATGCCAAAGCTTGGTTTCTCGCCTGTAGCCTCGTCTATCAATTTGATATTGTAGGCTTTATATCCGGGGGTTTGCCCGCCTCTATAGAAAAATATAGCTTGCAGTAAAATAAGCGGTAAAAATATAGCTACCCATCCATATAGCTTATGTTCTTCAAAACCGCTTCGGCCACCCATTATGAGATAAAAAACTATATATATAATAGGCATAAGCAGCATAAAGTTATCTATCAAAAAGGCTTTAAATTTTGTTAATTTTGTAGCATATCGTCTTTTTGGCATGGCAACGGATATGGTTTTTTTCTTTTTTGATTTATGCTTCATATGTGTCTCTATTATTTAATGATGATATTGTACCACCTTTGGGGTTAGTTTTAGGAGTTGCAATCTTTGTGTAGATTTTGGCTACAATATTTATAATTTTTCTTATTCCAAGGAGTCTTTATGTCATCTTCTATTTATGAAAAGTTAGATCTGTTTTATTTAGGCAAAGATTTAGATCGAATAACTATGAAGCCTACAGATGTGCTTACCTTGATAAAAAACAAAGCTTTTACGACTCATGCTGCCATCATAGGAATGACAGGTTCAGGAAAGACCGGCTTGGGAGTAGGGCTTATAGAAGAAGCAGCTCTTGATAATATCCCATCTATTATAATCGATCCAAAAGGAGACATGGGAAATTTATGCCTTATTGATAGTGAATTTGATCCAGCCTCATTTGCTCCGTGGGTTAAAGATGAAGCTATCTCTAAACAGAGAGATCCGCTAGACTATGCCAAAGAGATCGCGGCATCTTGGAAGAAGGGTATAGAGAGTTTCGGTCAGGACAAGGATAGGGCGGCAAAGTTTCAAGCAGTAGCCAAGACGATATATACTCCGGGCAGCTCGGCAGGAGTTTCTGTTAATGTGATGAGTTCTCTTGATGCTCCGCCTGTAGAGATATTGGAAGACAACGATTTGTTTTCCATGTATCTAAAAACAACTGTTTTTAGTCTTTTGGCATTGCTTGATATAGAAGCTGACCCTGTTAACTCCAAAGAATATATTTTGCTTTCGCAAATCGTATCTGATGCTTGGATGAGTAATCAAAACATAGGTATCGAAACATTGATAAGCAGTATAATTAACCCATCTTTTGATAAGATAGGAGTGCTTAGGCTGGATGATTATTATTCGGCTGATGCCAGATTTGCCTTGGCATCAAAATTTAATGCTCTTATAGCATCGCCTCACTTCCAAGCTTGGATGCAAGGCGAAGTTCTTGATATCCAAAAACTCTTGTATGATGAAAACGGCAAAGCCAAGGTAGCTATATTTAACATATCGCATCTTAATGACAGTGAACGGATGTTTTTTGTCTCCTTGCTTCTAAATCGCTATACAGCTTGGATGCGTTTGCAGAGCGGTACGGAAATATTAAAGACTATTTTTTATATGGATGAAATTTTTGGATTTTTCCCGCCAAGTAAAAACCCGCCAAGCAAAGAGCCGATGCTCTTGCTTCTCAAGCAAGCAAGAGCTTTTGGTATAGGAATGATTTTAAGCACACAAAATCCTGTGGATTTGGACTATAAAGGACTTGCAAATATCGGTACATGGTTTATAGGAAGATTGCAAACTACTCAAGATATAGATAAGATCATAGATGGCCTTAGCGGTCAGATAGGAGCATCTTTTGATAAAGACGAGATCCGCTCGATCATATCAAATCTGCCTAAACGCAGTTTTTTTCTCAAAAGCATACATTTAGACGATATTAGACTATTTGGCACAAGATGGGCACTTAGTTATCTCAAAGGACCGCTAAAAAGAGAGGAGATAATGTCTCTTATGAATAGCCAAAAAACCACTCAGGTCAAGCAAAAACCCATTGGTACTGTTATGCATACAACAATAGAGCCGCTAGATGAGAGCATACCTCAATATTTTGAACAAGGCATAGAGTCGTTTAAGCCAACCATAGGTGCCAAGGCTAGCATTTATTATTACCAACAAACTAAAGGAATCGATGAAAAAAAAGAGTTTTTTGTAAATTTGCCATTGGATGAAAATGATTCTCATTTGGATTGGTCGAATATTTCAAAAGATAATGTTGATTTCAGCAGATTTTCCACACAAACACCATCATCAGCTTCCTTTGCATCTTTGCCGGAAATAATCAAATCAGATAAAGGTTTAAAAAAAACAACTGCTAGCTTGATTGATTGGTTATATCAAAATGAAAATATGGAGATTTTAGCCTGTAAATCGTTAAAATTAGAATCCAAACCAAACGAGAGCAGGGCCGATTTTATAGTTAGGGTAAACGATGCAATTAGGGTAAAAAAGGATGAGGCTATCAGCAAGCTTACTGCTCAATTTAAAGTCAAAGAGAAAAGTTTATTGGATAAATTAAATAGAGCCAATGAGCAAATAGAAAAAGAGAAAATAGATTCGAGCGGTTCCATAGTGAGTACAGGAATAGCAGTATTGGGAGCGTTGTTTAGCGGTTCAAGCAGTGCTTCTAAGATAGGAAAAGTTGTTTCTCATGGAAGTAAATTGTTTAAAGACAGCAGCGATGTAAATAGAGCCAAAGAAAAAGCAGAGTTAATACAAAATGAAATAAAAGAACTTGAAGAAGAGCTTGAAAAGAGGGCTGATGAGATATCTTCTTTGTTTGTCATTGAAAATTATGAGATAGAAAGCCTTATCATCAAACCGCGTAAAAGCGATATTGATATAGTTCTTTGTGCAGTTGTCTGGAGAGCTTAAGCTCTACTTCCGGGCTTAACAGCAACGCTGCCTTCTTGGCACATAGGACAATCGTCTGGTGCATACATAGCAAATTCAAAATCAGCCAATGCATAAAATGGTATATTTTCTAATAATTTGCAATTGGCTTTTCGAGAGGTATCGCTACCTTCACGGTGGCAAAATCCGCGATTTGCAAGGGCCGCGAATGCTACTACTTCACCGCCAAGCTCTGAAATGATTTTAGCTACTTCCATGGCCGAGCCACCGGTAGTTATGATATCTTCGCATATGATTATTTTCTCGCCTTTTTTGATTTCAAAACCTCTGCGAAGTTCCATTTGACCGTCTTTTCTCTCGGCAAAAATGCTTCTAACTTTCAAGGCGCGAGCCAGTTCATATCCTGCAATAACACCGCCAAGGGCAGGAGCACATACCGTATCTACTTCTATGCCGCTAGCTTTGATCTGCTCAGCCAAAGCTTTTGCCAATATTTCAGCTGTAGCGGGATTTTCCAATACTTTTGCGCTTTGCAGGTATCTATTTGAATGATTGCCGCTTGAGAGTATAAAGTGCCCTTCTAGCAGAGCACCGGCTTCTTTATATATATTTTCTATATTCATAATTATACTTTTAATATATCGATTTCTTTTGCTTTTAGAGCTTCATCGATTTTTGCTATATGCTCATCCGTGATCTTTTGTATTTGATCCAATGCTTTTTTTATCTCATCTTCACTAATAGCTTTGTCTTTTTCAAGCTTTTTAACTTTGTCATTGCTGTCTTTTCTGATATTTCTGACAGCAACTTTGGCTTTTTCGCCCATTGCTTTGGCTTGCTTGACTATTTCTTGTCTTTGGTCAACAGTCATAGGCGGAAAAAACAACTTAATGATGCTGCCGTCATTATTTGGATTTACTCCTATATTCGCCTCTTGGATAGCTTTCGTAATAGGGTTTAATAGTGCTTTTTCCCATGGACTGATAGCTATCGTGGTTGCATCTTGAACTATGACATTGCCAACTTGATTAAGTGCAGTAGGAGTGCCATAATAATCCACCTTGATATTGTCAACTATATTTGTTGTTACTTTCCCTGTGCGAAGTGTAGAAAACTCTCTTCTGAGGGCTTCTATGCTTTTATCCATGTGTGTTGTAGTATAAGTATAAATTTCACTTACCATGCATAATTCCTCTTCTTTTGTCTTTTTCGTATTTTATCCTTTTTTTGCTTGGTGTGTACTTCGTTGCTTATTGCCGCACCAACTAAATACCTTAATTTTGAGAGCATCAGAGATAGTAAGGTTTGGATGAAAAAAGTCGAAGGACTACCCATAGGTAATTTAAGGGGCAGCAAATAGACGATAGAATATAATAATCTTGTAAATTGCTCAACAAAGGGAATAAAAAATGAAAAAAACTATTTTTTGGTTAATGATTACTGCTTTTATTGGTATGGTGGGAACTGGTTGTACCGGTACGGTAAAAGGTGTCAAACACGATGTAGGGAATGCCTATGATGCTACCAAAGAGACCGTTCAAGAGATAGGAAAATAAGCACATTGTCTCGCAAAAGACAATTGTCTTTTGCGAGTTATGGTCCGATTTATTTTAATAATTCTCTTTTGTTCTCCCAAACAGAGTGCATAAAAGCCAACAATATAAGTCCTATTCCCACTGTACCGGTTATAAGTTCACTTATATGAATGTTGATCTTCATAAGCATAATTACTGCAAGTATACCAATTGCATAGTGAGCGCCATGTTCTAAATATCTAAATTTTGATAATGTTTTATGTTCTACAAAATAGAGTGTTATGCTACGCACAAACATAGCACCAACCCCCAAACCTATCATGATAATAAATATATTGCTGCTTAGTGCAAATGCACCTATTACGCCGTCAAAACTGAAACTTGCATCAAGCACTTCAAGGTAAACAAACCCTGCCAATCCGCTTTTGACCGTTGCAGTAGAAAAAGCATCGTCCACCATGCCAAGTAATGCATGAAGCAATACGCCATACATGAATGCCAAAAGCACACTAAAGTCTTGAGTTATATGGCCTAGGCCGATTCCTACAGCTATAGCAATAGAAAGTTCTATATTGGATAATAACGATAGCTTTGTTATCAGCTTGGAGTTTTCAAGCATTTTTATCCAATATACCTCTTTTTCTTCAAAAAAGAAATCCAAAAATACCATTAGTAAAAATGCACCCCCAAATGCAAATATGTTTTTTTCTGTGGATTTTAGAACCGCTTCATATCGTTCCGGTTCACCAATGGCAACTTGCAAAGTCTCAATTAATCCCATGCCGGTTGCAATTGCTACGATACCTAATGGAAACAATAGTCTCATGCCAAACACGGCTATAGGTATACCAAAAACTATAAATCTTTTTTGCCAAATGACATCCATAGTGTTAAGCACTTTAGCATTGACTACGGCATTATCGAATGATAGAGAAACCTCTAAAATTATTAGCAAGAATGTTACATAAATCGCCGCAGGTCCTCCTAAAAAAAAGGCTACTGCCAGCCCGATTGCCATGATGATAAATGAGCTTATAAAATATTTCATATATTTTTTCCTTCTGTTTGTTGAAACGGTATTGTAGCACAAGAGGTATTTGAAGATGTTATATATTAAAGTAGCGGACTTAATGTGGCATATACATTATACAATAGCAATTTGGGCTTGCTCCAACTGTTTATATCGTTCATGTTTATACGCAAAGAATGTTCCATGTAGCCATTTTGCCTCTCTAATAACTGTTTGGTAAGTTGTTTGTCATAAAAGATGATATTGTTTTCATAATTAAGATCAAAACTACGGCGATCTAGATTTGCAGAACCGGTCATGCCAAGCTCTTCGTCGAGAGTTATGAGCTTTGAATGCAAGAGCCCACCTTGATATTCATAAAGCTCAACGCCTGCTTGCAACAATTGAAGATAATAGCTTTTGCTTGCCGCATTCACAAACCATGAGTCGCTCACATGAGGAACAATAAGTTTTGTATGTACGCCAGCACGGGCTACGGTGCATATCGCCTTGAGTACAGGTTCGTTGGGTATAAAATAGGGTGTGGTTATCGTTAAACTCTTGCGCGCTGAGCTTATTATAGACTGAAACATATCCGACATTGCATTATATCTTTCCGTGGGGCCTGTTCCTATGACTTGTGACGGACAGTTATTATTGATGATGCTATCCGAACATTTTAGAATTTGATTATTTGTCAATTCAAATTGTTCAGCCTCGTATAGCCGAGGGAGGTCTTCTTGGGTAGCTGCCAGCCAGTCTTGAATAAAGATGTGCTGATTTTGCAGTGCGATCGAGCCGGTAAATCGAATTTCTGCATCTATCCATTTACCGTATTTAGCTTTCGGGGCAAAATTGGTATCGACACAATTTTGGCTTCCGCAATATGTGATATAATTGTCTATAATTACTATTTTACGATGATTTCGCAGGTCTATACGGCCAAGTATTAATCTCAAAAAAGGATTGCCTATAGATAATGACGATGCCACGTGCACCCCTGATCTTTGCATATTTTGCCAAATATCCGATGAGAGAAGTTTGCGGGAACCTACGGCATCGACTAGAACACGGCATACAACACCTCTTGCTGCAGCTTTTATGATAGCATTTGCAACTCTCCTTCCACTCTCGTCCGTAAACCAAATATAAAAAAGTATATGAATGTGCTCTTTGGCATTATCGATATCTTGAACCAAAGAATCTATCATGGCTTCGGAATTTTCTAATAATAGGTATTGGTTACCGTCTACGGGCATAAATCCGTTTATAGATTGTCCGATACGAAATATATGATGATATTTTTTCGGTATCGTATTGATAATCGGTTCATCAAGAGTTGCTTTGAACCTATTTTGAAATATTTCGCCTTTAAGTTTTTGCATATTTTTTGTGCGGATAAACCCTATGCTGGTTTCGCCAAACATAAAATAAAGCATTATGCCTATAACGGGTATCGTGACTGCTACAAGTACCCACGCCAATCTGGCAGCAGGTTCACGATAAGGGCGCAGCATAGCACGGTACACTACATACAATACTACCATGTAATGTATGACAATAAGTAAGATCATCCAAGATGCCATGATGCTCCTTTTGTAAAAATTATAACATCATTTGTATCATTATTAATGCCATTGGAGCCGTATCCATTTTTGTTTGTTCATATTGTAGCAAATATTAATGCTATAATTATTACAATCAAGAGATATTGTTGATACTCTTATTTATGTTTTGAGGTAAGATTTATGATCACGGTTGCTACTTATAATATTCACAAAGCCCACTCAATTGCTCGCGGCTGCCGTCTAACTGAACTAAAAGATGCTTTGATGGAAATCGATGTAGATATAGTTTTTTTACAGGAAGTTCAGGATATAAACATTAAACGGCATGATGACTCTTTGGGCTATGAGATATCTTCGCAAACAAGCGAATTGCAAGGAGAGAGATATCCTTATGCAGCCTATGGAGCTAACGCTTTTTATGAACATGGACATCATGGCAACGCGATCTTGTCAAAATATCCTATTAAAACTTGGCAGAATATTGACGTATCAGATCACAGACTTGAACAAAGGGGTGTTTTGCATGCCATAGTGGAGCATCCAAAATATGGAGAAATTCATCTTATATGTACCCATTTCGGTTTGTTTAAGGGAGGTAGAGTTAGACAGGCAAAGGCACTTGTGCATCACGTGAATCGTACTATTACCGATAATATGCCTTTAGTGATCGCTGGAGATTTTAACGATTGGAATTTGCACGTACATCATATTTTAACAGGAGAGCTGGAGCTTGAAGATGCTATCGAAACTATGCAGCATAAAAATAGAGAAACAAATCGTACAAAAAAGACGCCGTTAGGACGCACATATCCCAGCTTTATTCCATGGTTTAAATTGGACAGGCTATATGTTCGAGGATTTAAGATAGTTGAAGCTCATGTCAAAACAGGACGATCGTGGCATGTCAGGTCAGATCATGTACCCATACAAGCGAGCTTAACTATTAAGCCACAAGATTGAGGCTGATACTTTTATTACCGGCCTCAATAAAAAAGAGGTTTTATTGTTGACAAGGGTTTATTTGCGCGTTTTCATTAGGGTATAAATATACTTCTACACGACGATTGAGTGATTTGTTTGAAGCTGTTGTATTTGGCGCAACCGGGGCATTATAAGAACATCCAACTGCTGATACAGTAGATGCTCCTGCGTTTTCAAATGCACGAGCTACGCTGTTGGCTCTTCTTTCTGATAATCCTTGGTTATAGTTATAACTCCCAGTATTGTCCGTAAAACCTGCCACTTGCACGATAGTTTGAGGATACTGCTCAAGCACTTTGGCAACCTTGTTTATTTTGTTTTGGGCAGATGCTTTTGGTGTAGCAGAATTGACAGCGAACATCATGCTATCGCGAAAAGTGATCTTGACATAAGAATCTGTTTTGGTTACTATAATTTCTCTATTCGGGTCAAGTTCTGCTAATGGATCATTATTTACGCCTGTGCCTAAGGCATTAGCTACTGCATTAGCTTGTTGATCTAGGCTGTATCCTACTCCAGCACCTACGGCACCGCCTATCAATGCACCTATAAGGGCTCTTTGTCCTTTATTGTGTCCTTTTGTGGTAGCACCTATAATTGCACCGCCGATTGCTCCTGCAACAGCCCCGGTTTTTGTTCTGCTGTATGAATCATCAGCAACCAAACCTTGTTGTGCACATCCTCCCAGTAACGCTATAGCAACGCCGGATGCTAGAAGTGAAGTTTTTAATTTTTTTGTCATAAATATATCCTTTGAAATTATAATAATTTAAATTATATCATAAAAATGTGATTCAACCGTGGAGGTCATTTTGTTTTGAAAGTAATTTTTTCGTGCCACTCATTAAGTGTTTTTTCAAATCCGATCAGTTTTGTTTTGTAAAGAGATATCGGCTTTTCTAGATAGTTTTGTTTGCACCAGCCGCCAAAATTATGGGGGTATAAATACTCTGCTGAGTTTGGTTTGATATGTGAGGGTACTGCAAATATTTGTCCTTGCTGTACGCATTTTTGCGCATCGTTTATTGCTGCGTAAGCACTATTTGATTTTGGGGATGAGGCTAGATATATGACTAGTTGAGAGAGCGGGATCCTAGCTTCAGGATATCCTATATGTTCGACTATATTTAATACGCTGCTAGCAAGCATTATGGCATTTGGATTTGCATTTCCGATATCTTCACTAGAGAGTATAGCAAGTCTTCTAGCTATAAAAGCAGCATTCTCTCCTCCTTCTATGAGTCTTGCAAGATAATACAGCCCGGCATCAATGTCGCTTCCTCTGATGCTTTTTATAAGCGCAGAAGCCAGATCATAATGTGTACCCGCTTCACTGCTGCCGCTCTGCAAGGCAAAGGGGCGAAGAGATTTGAGCGTATCAAGCACTATAGTATTTGCCATCTTTGATGCGCTGTTAAGCAGATTCAGCATAGCTCTCGCATCTCCGGAGCTGGAATGTACCGCATATTGTTTGGCTTCATCGGTTATTTGTATATTTTCTTTTCGCACTATTTTTTCGAGCAAAGCAAGCATTTGCTCTTCATTGATATAATGAAGCTCAAACAGATAGGATCTCGAACGCATCGCAGAAGTCAGTGTGTAGTATGGATTTTCAGTAGATGCCCCTAGAATTATCCCGTCAAACCTTTCCATAAAAGGCAAAAGTACCTCTTGTTGGGTTTTGCTTAGCCTATGTACTTCGTCTATAAAGATAAGCGGCTTTTGAAGTGAATTTGTATGATTTTTAAAAACAGTTCTAACTTCTTCTATTTTTAATGTCGTTGCGTTCATATCATAAAAAGGACTTTTAATAATTTTGGCAATAATTCTTGCAAGCGAGGTTTTTCCGCATCCGGCAGGACCATAAAAAAATGCATGAGACATGGCATTGGCATTAAGAAGTTTTCTTAAAACCCCATCAGTCCCAACTAAATGTTCTTGACCTACGATATCATCAAGAGATAGTGGACGATATTTGAGGGCCAGATTCATTATTTTTCCCTAGGTGGTCTCTTGTTTGTCTCTTTTGCTTGAGCTTTCATGTATTTATGCAAATCATCATACTCTTTGCGCGTAAAATATCTAGTTTTGTTCGTAGGTAGATTGTTTAGTTCTATTTCGCCATAAGCTACTCTTTTTAGATCAAGTACTTTAGCATCAAAATGTGCAAAAAAGCGTCTTAACTCTCTGTTTTTGCCTTCGCTGATAGTTACCCTTAGTTTTGTCGATTTTGGACCTTCTGAGCGAATTTCATAGCTTTCAAACGGTGCAAATGACATATCTGTGATATTGCTTTTTTCATGCCCGCCCGCTCTGGCATCATCAAGCACAAGGCCATTTTTCATAGCTTCTGCCATTTCTTGCGTAAAAGGCTTGTCTATTTTTATGTTATAAACCCTCGGTAACGGACTGTTCATCAGGATCTCAGCTACTCTTGGAGTATCGGTTAGTATTAAAAGGCCTTCAGAAGCATAGTCTAATCTCCCGATAGGGATAAAGTGCCTGTATTTGCCGGATAGCTTGTGGTAAATAGTAGCTCTTCCTCTGTCGTCTTTTTTGGTGACCAACACACCTTTTGGTTTATTATAAACTATAACAGTGATCTCAGTGCGTTGCTCGACCAATCTTCCTTTGACATAAATATTATCATCAGGCTGCACTTCACAGCTCAAATCGTCTAAAATTTGACGGCCAAGCTTTACTTCTCCTGCCTTGATAAGTTCATCGGCTTCTCTTCGTGAATATTTTGTGTGATGAGATATATATTTATTGATTCGCATATTTTTCCTTAGCTTTTTATGCCCGCATTAACCAGATCATGTATGTGCAATACACCAACAATATGCTCATTATTATCCGTAATAGGCAAAAGCTGTATGCGCATAGATTCTATCAATGC
>Ga0172377_10002954_pt1 | contig 17431 bp, 15 predicted proteins | sample Pumphouse3metaG_FD_119749 | JGI IMG/M metagenome (GOLD analysis project Ga0172377, IMG submission 119749) | Leachate microbial communities from a municipal landfill in Southern Ontario, Canada - Pumphouse #3 metaG | ecosystem: Engineered > Solid waste > Landfill > Unclassified | place: Canada...
CACCTCCAGCCGATGTTGGCTCCACTCCCCAATCTGTCCCTGCCGGATAATCCTCCCAGAAGCATCCAGCAACACCCACTGCCACCTCGAATCAGAACGCTGATTACCAATCGGATGAATATATAAATAATCAATAGCGGGCACCGGCCAGAGACGAAACGAAGGTATTCCAGCGGATACTTTACGTTCCCTGGCAAACCGTTGGGGATTCAATAATGGAAGGTTTTCCAATCGCGGTAAGGCGGTCGCTTTCAAGGTTGTCGATACAGATGTCTTTGAAGTTCTATCGAGTACATCAGCCATCCAAATCACAGCATTCATCCTAGCCCGCTCCACAGCTAGCGAGGCCAACAGACTATCAGCTTCGTTAAATGTTACAGCCATGGTGGCTAAGAGATCCTGTAACCACCCCTCTCCCTCTTTGAGGAATTGAACACCAAAAGGGGCTAGAAAACCTGACCGGAGCAGTGCCGGAGTCTGATGAAAGCATTCAATCATCTTGAACAGATCCAAGCTTGTACCAGACGAAACTTCCCTCCAAACCTGGTCATACTTCCGGAGGTAATCCCCGGCCAGCTGCCACTCTTCTCGAGGATCTTGGTATCGACTTTCAGACAACCTTCCATACCCATCAAAAGTATGATTAATAGATTCTACTCCATTAATATTCAGATAATTCATAAAGAGATAGAATCCATGCTCAGGAGTAGTAAATCCACCCTCTTCCAACTCAATGGCACCCAAAAGGGCTTGATCGTTGAGCCAGGTGAATCCGCCTACCCTCCACTCTAATGGATTAGCTTCAGCTCGGGGGATCTCTCCGGTCAGGCCGATGGCAGTTCCACCCGACCCCTGCAAAAACACTACAGGTAGAGTGACCTCCTCGAAAGTATTCCCGGGTAACTGCGGACCAGCTAACAGCTCGTCGAACTGAAACTGCTGTTCCACCGCATTGCTTAGCAGGATCGAATCCACCGGGGGAGGCGAGTCAATAATAATTCCGGCAGGCAACCGCTGAAAATTATTATTTATGACTAGAGAGGAAGTAGCTGTTGGCGATCGTAGGAGAATGCCAGTGATACTTCCACCGCCATATTGGGAGTTAAACTGATTATCTGCTATATAAAGACGATCGGGTTGCTCAAGAACGATCCCATAGGTGGTCCTGTCATTAAAACGCTGAAGGCTGAGGTTGTTGGTATCAATAACCAGAATACCCTGGGTTAATGCATGAACTGCGCAACGATTATGAATGAAATCATTATGCGAAATCCGGATCTGCTGTTCGGGATCTGATCCGGCAATGGTCACTCCGCGGGCCAGATTGATAAATTCGCAATTTTGAACCGATAGACTAGCATTTTTGACTGACACACCTCGTCCGGCCACATCGGCATCAAAAACAAAGGTCCCCTTCTCGTTGACAAATCGAGAAGACTCCACAGTCAGACTCCGGCTACCTCTGAAGTCAATAAACCTCCCTGGCACTGTGCCCTCCTCATACTGATGCAACCGGTCAGTAATCAGGAATTGGGATCGGTCGATCAGGAGGTCATCAAGCACACCCTCTTCAATCAGGATAGAATAGCTGCAATTCCGGAAGAGTGCCTCGTTCACGTTAAGGATAGTAGGGCTACTGAGCCACAAACCCACCCGGGCATGCTCAATAGATCCACCGTTAGCCAGCGCAATAACTGGCAACTGACCAGTCATTTCGGGAGGAACCCGCACGCCCTCCCACAGTTCCCCGCAAAGGTTACCAATCGTTCCACCACTAACTTCCAGGTTCGCGCCGGGCTCGAGATAGATTGATGATCCAATCGGCATCGAGAGATATCCGCCAACCGAAAGAGTGGCACCAGCACCAATATACCAGTCAGCATGAGCATAGGTAGTATCTGAAATGACTCGGATCTCTCCGGCTGCCAGAAAGACTGTTGAATCCGGCTGCCGATAGCAACTGTCATTGATGATGACTTCGGAGATATCTCCTTTTTCACCCCGAAGATGCTCCTGCATAATATCGAACTGGCATTTTGAGATGGCATGACCGAATCCGGGCCAATAATCCATGATATTATTCGAGGTTCCTTCCTGTGGACAGCCGTTATCATCGCATTGATCACACTGCTCTCCATGGGGACCTCCCTGGAAATTATGCAACAACCCCAGACAATGTCCCAATTCATGGATCAGGTTTTTGGCACACTCTTCCACTGCTTGGTCCCTTGGTCGAGAGCGGTATTGATGATAATATCCTCTGACCGCGATATACCATTTACTCCCGATCCCCATCGTATGCCCTCCCACAACCGAATGATTACCAGAGATAAACACCGGCAGCGTTTGATATTTCTGTCGATAGCTAAACTCCTCATTATCATCAATATAAACCTGTCTGATATAGGGAGCCATGATATCAACTGAAGCATCCCAGGCGGCATAGTCGGCATGGAAATAGATTGTATCGACCCGAATTCTGACCCTGGCATCGGGGACATACACCGAAGGCACTGCTGGTTTTAAGGTATCCAAGTGGCCTAGTTTATAGTTCACCCAGTCAACCACGTCTGCCAAAAACTGACGATGAGCGATCGAGTCGGGATGGAAATTTTCCAGGCTATCTTGATTCAGGAAAACATAGAGGGAGGTTCGTAGCGTAGCGATCTGTCCCTGGGCAGAGAACCCAAGGCACACTACAGCAGCTAATATCAGAAAAAGGCCTTTTATTAATCTTTTGCCGATCATGGGTACTACCCCTCAATTTTATCCCGCATGGGTACAAAAACGAAGTTACCGTGGGTAGTTATTTCGTAAGAATCTTCACTCGTTCGGATACAGCGTGTCATGATTTGGTGATCCGGCGGTCCGACAGGGACCACCAGGATTCCTCCCACGGATAGTTGTTCCTTCAAACGCTCTGGCACCTCTCTTGCTCCCGCAGTCACCAGAATCCGGTCGAACGGAGCAAACGAGGGTAGTCCGAGGTTTCCATCAGAGACAAAGAATTTCACCGGATATCCCAATTTAGTCAGGAGGATCTGGGCTGATTGAGAAAGGTTCCGTATCCGTTCTACCGTATAGACCCGTGCTCCTAATTCGGCCAAGATGGCTGCCTGGTATCCGGATCCTGTGCCGATTTCCAAAACTTTCAGGTGCTCACTAACTTCGAGAAGCTCCGACTGGAACGCCACCGTATAAGGCTGGGAGATCGTTTGTCCCGATGCAATTGGGAAAGCCTTGTCGGCATAAGCAAATTTCAGGAACCCCGAATCCATAAACAGGTGTCGGGGAACATTCATCATGGCAGCCAGGACTGCTTCGTCCCGGATTCCTTTATCCCTGACTTGTTCTACCAGTTTATGTCTCAATCCCTGGTGAAGAAAACTATCCTCCATGATCTCTTTTCTATTAACTTTGAAACCGAGTAAAATCAGAAAATAAAGATATGCATAAGTTCAGGATGATTCTGCCACTCCTTCTTTTGGGCAGCCTGCTGTTTTCCTGTGATTTGATCAATCCCCCCGAAAAAATTCCCAGCTATATCAACATTGACACCATTCGGATTCAGGTTGATGACTTTGATCAGGGATCTGCTACTCATCAGATTTCCAATGTTTTCCTTACCGTTGAAAACTCACTGTTAGGGATTTTTGAAATGCCGTTTACGATCCCCTGTTTAAGTACGGGGATGCAGGATGTGTTTATTCGTCCGGGTATTCGGCTCAATGGAATTGCGGGATCGCGCATCGAATATCCTTTCTTTACACCATTTCGCGACTCAGTAGATTTGGTTGCCGGAGAGGTCACTGTGATCAGTCCGGTCCTCACGTATAAAGACGAATGCAAATTCCCCTGGATAGAAGATTTTGAGGATGCAGGAGTATCGTTCATCTACTCTCAATTTGCCGACACCACCATCAAGAATCAGACCTCCATTGTCAGTTCCGGGCGATATTCAGGTGCTATTTTCCTGGATAGCATCAATCGCTACTTTGAAGCCACCGGGCCAAAAGACTTTGTTCTTCCCGGCAATGCCGCAACTGTCCTCTTCGAGTTTGATTACATTACCAATTTGGAATTTGAATTGGGAGTGTATGTCCTAGAAGATGGAGCAGCTATCTGGAACAGTCTGCTAGTAGTCAGGCAGAACAGTAATTGGAAGCGTTTCTATGCCGATCTGCACACCACAGTGGCCTATAATCCCAACGCTGAAGCTTACCGGATCGGATTCAGGGCTGAATATGACTCCACCCGCACCGAGACGCAACACATCTTCCTCGACAATGTCAAACTGATCCACTTTTAATGAACCGGAAAAGGCAGCTAACCAAGTACATCTCGGCCGACCTGCTCTCAGCCGCCCTCGCCTGGACACTCTTTTATATTTTTCGGAAGGTCTATATCGAATCCAAGAAATTCGGCTATCCCATACCGGTTGAGTTCGATACATCCTTTTTCCTGGCCCTACTGTTTCTACCCCTTGTCTGGGTTCTATTCTACTATACAACAGGATATTACAAGGATCTCTTCCGAAAATCAAGGCTTAGTGAGTTAGGGCAAACCATTGCGACTTCTTTTATTGGGGCCTTGGTTATCTTTTTTGCGCTGATCCTGGATGATACTGTCAAAACTTACACAAATTATTATCTCTCGTTTTTAGTAATCTTTCTGTTACAGTTTTTCCTCACCTATATTCCGAGGCTAATTTTCACCACAAACGCTGCGCACCGGATCCAGAACCGGATTTACGGGTTTCCTACCCTGCTCATCGGATCGGGAAAGCGAGCGGAGTCCCTTTTTCTGGAAATGGAGAATCAGCCCCGCTCAACTGGAAACCAATTTGTTGGTTTCATCAGTGTCATGAATCACGAGAAGTACCTAATGGAAAAGCACTTGCCACATCTTGGAACGCTACGTGATTTAAAGAACCTGCTGACTAATCAAAAAATTGAGGAGGTAATCCTTGCTATTGAGAGTTCGGAGCATGATTTACTGAAAAAGATCATCAGCAAACTGGAATACAGAAATATCACGATCAAGGTTATCCCCGATATGTATGATATTTTGACTGGTATGGTTAAGATGACCTCCATCATTGGCACGCCTCTCATCCAGATCAGTCATGATTTGATGCCTCCATGGGAACATAACCTAAAAAGGATTATGGACGTAGGTGTTTCGCTGGTTGCCTTGGTTTTATTACTACCGATTTATCTGATTTTGGCCATCGGAGTTAAGCTCTCTTCTCCGGGACCAATATTTTACAGCCATGAGCGGATCGGACGGTATGGCAAGCCGTTCATGATTTACAAGTTCCGCTCTATGTATCAGGATGCAGAAAAAGACGGACCAGCTCTTTCGAGCCAGGATGATTCTCGCATCACCTCCTTTGGGAAGTTCATGCGAAAAACCCGCATGGATGAGTTGCCCCAATTTTTTAACGTACTTATTGGGGACATGTCGCTAGTAGGACCAAGACCGGAGCGACAGCATTTCATCGACCAGATTGTAAAAAAGGCGCCGCATTTCAACCATTTACAAAAGGTTCGACCAGGCATAACCAGTTGGGGCCAGGTGAAATTTGGATATGCTTCCAACGTAGATGAGATGATTGAACGGTTGAAATATGACATTCTGTACATTGAGAACATGTCGCTTTTAGTTGACATGAAAATTCTCATTTATACGATCAAAACCATCTTAAAGGCCAGTGGGAAATAGTGTTCTCGATTAGATTTCTTACATTTGATCATCAACGATCAACAGGCCATGAAAACAAGTCTCAAATTTGCAGTTATTCTCTCAGGATGCGGTGTTTACGATGGTGCCGAAATTCATGAAGCAGTAATGACTCTCTACGCCATTCAAAAGAATGGCGCTCTATATCAGATCTTTGCACCTGATGTCGACCAATATCACGTCATTAACCACATCACAGGTCAACCCACCGGCGAAAGCCGGAATGTTTTAATTGAATCGGCCAGGATCGCCCGGGGAAACATCCAACCGTTGAGCGAATTCGATCCTGAGGAGTATGATGTTTTGATTTTCCCCGGTGGTTTTGGAGTAGCTAAGAATCTGTGTTCCTTTGCCTTTGACGGCGCTAATTGCCGGGTTGATCCAGAGGTGGAGCAGGCCATTCTGGAGATGCACAAAAAAGGAAAGCCGATAGGGGCTCTTTGTATCTCGCCGGTGCTCATTGCCAGGATAATTCCAGGTGCCCTGGTTACCATCGGTCAGGATGCTGAAACAGCCTCCAGTATTAAAGCAATGGGGGGCAGGCATGAAAAGACATTACACCGGGAGGTCACTATTGACTCCAGCAACCGAATTGTCACCACACCATGTTACATGCTGAATTCCAGCCTGATAGACATTGCAGAAGGCGCTGATAAGGCGGTTAAAGAGCTGATTAAGCTGATCTGAATCGTCTCTTGAGAGGTTTAGATATACCCCCTTTCGATATAGCTCACGATCTCTTCGATTAATTTATCCGCACCATCCGGATCGTACTCTGATTTCAGGTTAGTACCAAAAATCCTTGCCAGGCCTTGCCAGAAGAAAGCGCTCACGGATCCCCGGTAGGCTTCAATCCAGAAGTAGGTTGTATTGGCAGTTTCCCGGTCGATTAATTTAAACAGGAGCTTCCCTTGGGAGATGGTCATTTTTCGCATATCCTTTTCGTGCTTACCCCAGAGCGATTGCTCCATGCTTTTAACATACTGTCTTCGCTCCTTATCAGTTTCAAGGGCAGCCAGTTCCGCATCAACCTCACGTACTGTTTCCGATACTAGTTTGGCATACGGATAGACCTTTTTTAGATTATAGACCAGGCTCCAATACTTCCGTTCATCGAAGCGATTTTTAAAGACCCGTGGGGCAAGAATGACTATTTCGGCCATGTTGACGTGAGGGATGGTGTCAGAACCGACGATCCTGGCCCTCAGGAGGCTGTCAGGATGCACTTTAAGCGGCGTTTGTGCGTTCACAAGGCCGGGCAGCACAAGGCTGATGACCAGTATCAGAATCCACCTCATGCCATGAGTTTGGCAATTTCCATGCCAGTATTAGGAGCTAACTAACGGCTTGCTTAACCAGTTCGGCTGAATCCTCCAGGGTAATAGCGGAAGCGACTTTCAAACCGGATTCATCGATCAGATCTTTTCCCTCCTTGGCATTGGTCCCCTGGAGACGGACAATAACAGGAACAGGAATCGAACCGATCTGTTTATAAGCATCAACAACCCCTTGGGCAACCCGGTCGCACCGGACAATCCCCCCGAAGATATTGATCAGGATTGCCTTAACATTGGGATCTTTCAAGATAATTCGGAAGCCGGCTTCGACAGTTTCTGCGCTGGCATTGCCTCCAACATCCAGAAAGTTAGCCGGATGTCCACCGGATAGTTTTATCATATCCATGGTTGCCATAGCCAGGCCCGCACCATTCACCATACATCCCACATTCCCGTCCAGCTTGATAAAGTTCAGGTTGTACGCAGAAGCTTCGACTTCGGTGGGATCTTCTTCGTTTAGATCCCGCATCTCCTCATAAGCGGGATGCCGGAAAATGGCATTATCATCCAGGTTAACTTTAGCATCAGCTGCCAGAATCAGGTCGTCGGAGGTTTTCACCAACGGATTGATCTCCACCAGTGAAGCATCGGCTGCCAGGTAGGCTTTGTACAGCATCTGAACAAACTTCACCATATTTTTAAAGGCGGTTCCTTGAACCTTCAGATTTGAAGCGATTTTGCGGGCTTGAAATGGAAGAATTCCAACCCCTGGATCAATCTCTTCGGTATGAATCAAATGGGGAGTCTCCTTGGCCACACCCTCAATATCAACACCGCCTTCGGTTGAATACATGATGATGTTCCGACCGGTTTTTTGATTGAGCAAAACACTCATATAGAACTCTTTAACATCAAACCGGCCATCCTCTTTCGGATAATACATATCACGTTGAATCAAGAGTTTCCTAACCAGTTTCCCTTCAGGCCCCGTTTGTGGTGTTACCAAGTTCATCCCCAGAATATTAGTGGCGTGCTCACGAACAGCATCCATTGACTTGGCAACTTTAACTCCTCCGCCTTTACCACGCCCACCGGCATGAATCTGAGCTTTGACCACCCAAATCCCGGTTCCGGTGCTCTCCTGTATCTTACGAGCTGCTTCCAAAGCATCATCAACAGATTCCACCATGATTCCCTCCGCAACGGGAACACCATTGGAGGCTAATAACTGTTTGGCCTGATATTCATGAAGATTCATATAAAAGTCTTTAAAATGTGCAGGATTAATGAGAGGTTAAAATTGCAACTTTTTTGACTGAAACGGAAATCAGGAGGGGTATTCCTGATCCTTTGAGCTAATTTTGCACACAAAAGGAAAGGATGCGAAAACTCACCAATAACGAACTCGGGCGGCTGGATATTCCCTCCTTCAGATCAGCCCCGAAAAACAGGGTAACAGTCATACTGGACAATGTCAGGAGCCTGAACAACATTGGCTCGATTTTTCGCTCCTGCGATGCCTTTCGCATCGAGAAATTAGTCCTTACCGGCATCAGCACCCCGCCTCCCCATCGCGATATCCATAAAAGCGCACTGGGAGCAGAATTCTCTGTTGATTGGGAATACCACTCACAAACCACCGAAGCAGTCCTTTCCCTCAAAGAACAGGGTTATCATATACTGGCTGTCGAACAAACGGTCGGGTCAATCCCCCTTAATCACCTCAGCAAATCTCCTTACATCCTGCACCCGGATAGCCCCCCAATAGCCGTAATCCTGGGTCATGAAATCCATGGCGTATCCCAGGAGGTCGTGAACCTCTGCGATGCCGCTGTCGAAATCCCTCAACAGGGCACCAAACACTCCCTGAATGTGGCCGTTTCAGCCGGAATCGTCCTGTGGGAACTGATCAGGAAAAGCCCAATCTGTTGACCTTCAACAGCCCCCGTTAATGAAAAAAAAGACTCACTCCTCACTCCAACTAACTCATTAGTTAATTTAACTAAGATTTTAGTTGCATTTTTAAAATCATAGTTGTACTTTTATTTAAAATTATGATTATGAAGGAACTGACGAAAGCAGAAGAGCAGATTATGCAGGTGATCTGGGCCATCGGACCCGTATTTGTCAAGGAGATTCTACCGGAGTTACCAGAGCCCCAACCGGCCTATACAACGGTATCTACAGTAGTGAGAATATTAGAATCGAAGGGGTTTGTTGATCATCATGTTTATGGGACAACGCACCAGTACTTCGCTTTGATCAGCAAAGAGGAGTACTCACATTTTTCCATGAAAAAGATGTTGGAGAACTACTTCGACGGAAGCTTAAAGAAGATGGTTTCCGCCTTTTCCAGGAAAGAGAAGTTGAATCTGAAAGAGATGGAGGATTTACTTCAACTCATTGAAAAACTCAAAGATCGTAAGGTATGAGCCATTTGAATGAATTGATATTATCGAACCTGTTTCTGGCAATAATCTGGCTCGCCTATGAGCTCGGCTTTAAACGGCTTCGGCTGTTTCAGGCTAACCGTATCTACCTCGTGGGGGGCACCATGCTAGCGATCCTCTTGCCCTGGTTGCCTATCAATCTTGAGCTCGGGATGGTTAATGGTCCCGTTTTCAGCCTTTCCCCCAGCGAAGCGGGCACCCTAGCAGTTCAGCCAAACCAGCTACCAGAAGTCGTAACCAGTGCCGGTGGGTTGAGCCTATCTGACTGGATCGTATCAGTTTGGATAGCCCTGGTGGTTATTCAATTGGGAGTAGTGATAGTATCCTTGCTTCGGCTGGTTTGGCTGGCCCGTGTAGGGAAAGTGACCCGACAGGGTCGTATCCGGATTGTGAGCGTGCCACGTAACTGGTCGGCTTTCAGCCTGTTCCGGACGATCTACTACCCCGGTCGATTTAATCCTTCCGACCCGGATACTCGCACCATTATGGAGCATGAGATGGTTCACATCTGTCAATGGCATACACTCGACAATATTCTGTTGCTTGCGGTACGAATCCTGTTCTTTTACAACCCAGCAGCTCACCTGCTGGCATCGAGAGCACGGTTGATGCATGAGTACATTGCAGACGAGGTTGCCTCGAGCGTTGACCAGGCCAACTACAGCAGGATTCTGGTTGGGCATCATTTTATGGTTCCGGCACTTATTCTTACTCATCCATTTAATAAACAATCATTTCTAAAACAAAGACTTACCATGTTAGTACAAAAAACACACAAACGTAGCGCTGGATGGATCTACCTACTGACTATCCCCGTCATGGCAGGAATGATGTTCCTGAGCAGCTGGTCGGCCTCAGCTCAAACCCAGGCCAAAAAAAGCAAAGAGGAAATTGCCAAGATGGCTGTTGAAAAGGAGCTGACCAAAGCAGGATTCTCGGAAAACGACATTGAGGAGATCAAGAATCGGATCGATGGAGTGACCAATGTGGAGATTTCCGGGCACCCGGATAAGATGGAATCCCTCACTTCTGATGGTAAAGAAACATTCTATATTGTTGAGGCAATGCCCAAATTCGATGGAGGTAACCTAGAGACCTTCAGGAACTGGGTGCAAACAAAGGTCAAGTATCCTGAAATTGCCAAGAGCAATGGAATCGAGGGAACCGTCTTTGTCTCCTTCATCGTCAAAGATGATGGCACTCTCGGTGATATTTCTATCTTGCGGAGTGTAGATCCAAGCCTTGACAATGAGGTTATCCGTGTGCTCAAGACATCGCCTGCCTGGGAGCCAGGACGTCAGCGGGGCAAAAAAGTGAACGTGTCCTTTTCGGTTCCTGTGAAATTCAATCTTGGTGACAAGAAATAAATCAGCATTCAAAAAAAAGAGGCTGTCCTTTTGGGCAGCCTCTTTTTTTATCGTTTGATGATTACTTCACCAGTGCCTGGAATTTAGCTTCTTCGAAATACTTTCCGAACTCCAGATCGGTTTTTGCCATTTGCTTGAGTTTAGCATCAGCAGCGATGGCATCTTCCAATGATTTGTACATCTGGGCAGTTTGTGCCTGGCGGGCATAAACAACCGCTTTCAGATAATTGATCATTGGATCCTGACCAGGAATGCAATCCAAGGTTTTAATGGCCTTGGCGTACTCCTTATTAAGTGTCTGAGCTAAAGCAGCATTGAAGAGGCAAGAATTGCCAAAATTGCTAACTGCCTGAGCGTAATTACCTTTATGCAGGTTAATCACACCCATATTTTGCTGAACTTCGTTACCAGCAGCCCCGGCTCCTCTAAACAGGCCTTCAGCCTTATCATAGTTACCTTCGGCCAAAGCAAGCACTCCAAGGTTATTCAGAATAATCGGATCATTTGCTTTGAGGGAGTTAGCTTTCTCAATAGCAGTACGGGCGGTGTTCATGTCACCCATTAAAGCAGCAGTCATCCCATAATTGTTCCATGCTCTGTGGCAGTTTGCAAACTGGGTGGTAGCTGCTTTGTAAATACCGTTCTGTGCTGTCAGATTATCTGTCAGGGTACCAGCATAGAGAATCTCTTCCTGGGTGAGTTCGCCGGGACGAGTGGTAGCCAGGCTCAGAAGTTGTTCGTCGGATTTTCCGATGATATCCACGTTTACTGCCAGTTTTGAGCGACGGAGTTGCGGCAGAATCTGATCAGCCAGTTCGGTGAAAGCAGCGGAAATATTCCGGATTTCACGTTCGCGAACTACCGGGTCACTGTACATCGAGAGTACACGTAAAATCAGGTCTTTATCCTGGATATTGGATTTAGACACCAGTTCCCGGAAACCATCCCAGTCTTCGGCGGTTGACATCAGCTTAAAGAACTCGTCCATTCCGGCCTGGGAAACTTTCATATTTTCCAGCTCTTTTTTGAAGAAGGCGCTGGCGGTTTTTGAACGTTCGCGGGCCAGTTTATCGTTAAAGGCTAGTTCACCATCAGGGGAGGCATAAGCGGAGATATCGATACCTTTGATTTTAACATTTTCCTTGGCATCGGCATCTTTGACCTTATTTTTCAGATCGACCACATCAGAAGCTGTCATCTGGGCTTTCTTCACTTCTGCCCGATTGATATCGTACATGATATCAGCATCATAGGTTTCACTCAACACTCGCTGAAACTTATCGGCAGCCTGAATCAGTTGGCCTTTTTCTTTAGCGAGAAGAGCTGGGGTTGAGATTACCCCGTCGGCAATTTTCACCGGTTCGAACTTAACTTTTGAAGCTTTCATGGAAGCTTCTGATTCGATATAAAGTTCCGAAACACGCATTGCATGATCGTAAGGTACAGTACCTTCGTAGGTCACTTTGCCACCACTTTTGTAATTGATCACCTTATTATTGGCGGTGACGCTTTCGCCCTGAAGGGTCATCGGTTTAAATTCAACATCCCCATTGGCCGTTTTCAGAACCGGGGTAGCAACCACTACCGCTTTTTTGTTGAAAAATTTGGCCGGGTAAGTAGCTTCAATGGCAACATTGACATCTCCACCGTGCATTTCTAGCACGGCCGGGTTAATCTGGTACTTGATGTCCGATGCATTTTTTTGCATCTTCTTCAGTCCACTGCAACCAGATAGCATAAAAAGGGCCATTACGGCCAGCATTAAGCCTGAGTTGATTTTCTTCATACTGATCAGCATTATTGTTGTTAGTTATACAGATTCCCACATAAGGGCAAAAATAGTAAACGTTTTGGATTTTTTTCAGGAAACCCGTCAGAAATCGGAGCTTCAGCCAGTAGTTTCGAGGTTCCGGATCAGGGAATTACCCGGGTTACTCCTAACGGGTAGGTGTGTCCGAAAATTTTATCAATCAGGATAAGGTAATGTTCCTGGTTTTGAACAAAATCGAGTTCTCTAACATCCATAATCAAAATTCTCAGGTTATTCTCCTGCCGAAAAAAATCAAAATAGCCATTCTGGATTTTGCGCAGGTAATCGACTGTGATAGCTGATTCGTATTCCCTTCCACGCCGCCAGATCTGATTAATCAAGTTTTGTGGTTCCTGATGGAGATACACATAGAGATCCGGTTTTGGAAGAGAGGCGTAGATAATATGAAAGAGCTGAGAATAAAGGTTATACTCATCTCCGGCCAGGGTATTAGCGGCAAAAATTAGGGATTTCATGAAGTAATAGTCGGCCGTGATCATGGGCGCGAAGATATCGGGCTCTTGGAGTTCTTTTTTAAGCTGATTATAACGATCGGCCAGAAAGGCCATCTCCACGGGAAAAGCATACCGTTCCTGGTCTTGATAGAATTTTGGCAGAAAGGGGTTATCGGCAAATCGTTCCAGGATCAGTCTGCTCCGGTAATCGCGACTAATGCGCTCAGCCAAAGAAGTTTTCCCTGCACCGATATTCCCTTCGATCACCAAAAAGCGGTATGGGGTTGGGTATTTTTCTCTGATTTCCATTCCCTAAAAATAGAAAATCCCCGCCAAAGCAGGGATTTCTCAATAATCTTTATAGGGCTGTTAGTGCCTATCAAAGTTTCGCCGTGGACCCCGATCGTTCCGACCGTTTCCTCCGCGCCGATCTCCCCCGCCACGATTGTCGCGCCCACCTTCTCTCGGGCCCCTTGGACCGCGGCTTTCAGTAGGTTCGACATATCCTTCGGGCTTTTCCAGCAGCGCTTTTCTCGAGAGGCGGTATTTGCCCGTCTTTTCATCGATCTCGATCAGTTTGACTTCTACTTCCTGTCCCACCTGAAGCTCTTCCTCAACGGTATTCAGGCGTCTCCATGAGATTTCGGAGATATGGAGCAGTCCCTCTTTTCCGGGAAGGATTTCAACAAATGCTCCGAAAGCCAGGATGGAGACCACCCGACCTTTATAAACCGTATCGACTTCTGGCACCTCAATGATTCCGTTAATAATGTCCATAGCAGCGTCAATTGCCTCTTTATCAGGAGCTGCCACTTCGATGTAACCAAATCCGTCAATTTCTTCAATCGTAATTACGGTATTGGTACGAGCTTGGATATCCTGAATCACTTTACCTCCTGTACCGATCACAGCGCCGATCATTTCCTTTGGAATCCTCAAGGATTCGATTCTCGGAACGTGTGGTTTATAGTCGGCCCGTGGTTCTGCGATCGTCTCGGTGATTTTCCCAAGAATGTGCAAGCGACCCAGCCTGGCCTGTTCCAAAGCCTGTTGAAGGATTTCATAGGACAGACCGTCCACTTTGATATCCATCTGGCAGGCAGTGATCCCGTCGCTAGTTCCAGTAACTTTAAAGTCCATATCACCCAGGTGATCTTCGTCTCCGAGGATATCGGAAAGGATGGCATACTTCCCTGATTCGTCAACAACCAGTCCCATGGCGATACCGGAAACCGGTTTCCGGATTTTCACGCCCGCATCCATCAGCGCCAGTGTTCCGGCACAGACAGTTGCCATAGAGGAAGATCCGTTTGACTCCAGGATATCCGACACGATTCGTATCACATAGGGGTTGGTTTCTACATCCGGCATGACGGCTTTCAGGGCCCGGTGTGCAAGGTTTCCATGACCGATCTCCCGGCGGCTGATGCCGCGGGCAGGCCGAGCATCTCCGGTAGAGAATGGCGGAAAGTTGTAGTGTAGCATAAAGCGGTCTTTCCCCTGCAGCAACACTTCGTCGATGATTTTCTCATCCAGCTTGGTGCCAAGGGTAACCGTTGTGAGTGATTGGGTTTCACCACGAGTAAAAATCGCAGCTCCGTGTGCTGATGGAAGATAGTCGATCTCACACCAGATGGGCCGAATCTCGTCGGTCTTCCGACCATCGAGGCGAATTCCTTCGTCGAGCAGCAGCCGGCGGGTAGCTTTTTTCATCACATCATGAAAGTAGCGCTTTACCATGCCAGGTACGGTTGGCTCCACCTCTTCTCCAAGGGTGGCCAGAAACTCATCCCGAAGTTGATCCCAGGCGTCGTTGCGCTCCTGCTTGGGCAATTGGGCACGGGCGATGTCATAAACCTTCTGATAGCAAGCCTCTTCAACTTGCTTTTTCAAATCATCATCGTTAACCTCGTGACTGTATTCACGCGGCCCTGTGATTCCCAGCTCGTTCCGAAGCTCAATCTGCGCTCTGCAGTGTTTCTTGATTTCCTGGTGACCAAACTGGATGGCTTCCAACATTTCGGCTTCCGACACCTCTTTCATCTCACCCTCAACCATCATGATATTATCTTCAGTTCCGGCGATGATCATATCCAGATCGGCATTCTCAAGATCAGCTCTTGACGGGTTGATCATCATCTCACCATCGATCCGGGCTACGCGAACCTCGCTGATTGGCCCGCCAAATGGAATAGTAGTCAGCGACATAGCCGCCGAAGCAGCCAGCCCGGCGAGGGCATCCGGCGGACAGTTATTGTCGGCCGAGATCAGGTTAATGGTCACAAAAACTTCAGCATGATAATCGTCCGGGAAAAGTGGACGCAGCGCCCGGTCAACCAGGCGTGAGATCAGGATTTCATTGTCATTCGGACGGGTCTCACGTTTCAGGAATCCTCCCGGGAAGCGGCCTGCTGATGCAAATTTTTCCTTGTATTCGACACTAAGAGGCATAAAATCAACCTCTTCTCTTGCCTCCTTGGCAGCACACACCGCTGCCAGGATCATGGTATTACCCATGGTCACTACTACGGATCCGTCGGCCTGCTTGGCCAATTTGCCGGTCTCGATAGTGATTGTCCGACCATCATTTAACGTAATGGTCTTTTGATATACTTGATGCATAATTTCTTTTGGGATAACTCAGGAAAAAAAAAGGCAATCTTAAATTGCCTTTTTCTCGAGGTTCTATTTACGAAGATTCAAGTCTTTGATAATAGCCCGGTAACGCTCAATATCACGATCCTTCAGGTAATTCAGAATCCGGCGACGTTTTCCAACCAGGCGAATAAGCGCACGCTGCGTGCTGAAATCTTTCCGATTACGTTTTAAATGTTCGGTCAGATGCGAGATACGGTAGGAAAATAGAGCTACCTGGCCCTCTGGGGAACCGGTATCAGTATTAGACTTCCCGTACTTTTCGAAAAAACTCTTTTTCTTTTCTGCTGTTAAGTACATGTCTATTCGTTTAATTATTGGCGTTTAAATAACGCGCAAAGATAGAAAATTATCCGGAATAAACAAGCGACACAATCCCCTGGAATTGTGTCGCTATCAGTAGTTAGACGTCTTATCCGATCGACTTAATAACGATAGGTGTAATCACCGTAGTAGATTGACATTTCCGGACTCCCTCGCATCAGGAAGGCCACTTCGCTAAGCCCCGCTATTCTGATGGGATCCAGCGAGTAAGCAAGCCAAACAGTAAACAGAGCCTCACACGTGTCCCCATTGTCCTCATGACTCAACATCAACTCTATCGGGGATTGATCTCCCGGAGCCACAGGCACTTTCCAGAGCCTGAACTCATGAGGTTTACAACCGCCACTGTATTTGACCTGAATCCTCAATGAATCCCCGTCAATATAGACAGTATCCATCCGGAACTGGCCCATGGGCAGGTTTTCAAACGCATCAAGCGTAATCATCTCTACCTCGCCTGGTCCCGTAAGCAGATCTTCCGGATCCTGATCCGGGTTACACGCCTGAATAAACATTAGGAGACTGGCTAAGGAGATGCTAATGATAAACTTCATTTTAGTATAAGATTAATTTTATTGCCACAGGTAGGGATAATAGTTCCTAGTCACACAAACATGCCCTATCGGGTCTTCTCTCAAATCCATATTAAAAATCAGCTGGGTCGTGTCTTTTAGAACATAAGGTTCCTCAAAGCGAACCTTGTAAAGCTGTTTCTTCAGATTGTGAACCCGAATCTCCACATCGTACAAGCAAAGACACCGACACAGCTCTTCGCGGTCATCTTCGCGAATGATCAGGCTGTCGCCTTTGATCTCAAAATCAACCAGAATCTCTTCGGGGCAGCAATTAAAAGAGGCATTGTAGTGATTGATAATCAGCACACTATCTCCTTCAAAATTGTACACCACGCATGACTGGTCAAATCCCGGCTGGTTCCCCTTGACTCCTGATGGTTCCTTACAGGTCATATCCGTAATGATCGTCAGATAAGGATCTCCCTGCGATCCGATATCGTCAGGTTTACAGGCTACTGCCAGGAGCATAAGCACCACAGGGATGATAATTATGCTTTTCATGATGAATTAGTTTAGTCGTTTCTCAATCCTCACTCCTCTAACGGGTTAGCAACCCGTCCGATAAAGAGTACGGATCCGGTTGATCGCTCAGCAATAACAAATAGGAATGGTCTATCGAAAACAAGAAAATTCCCAATGCTGGTAAATTCCACCTCAACCGATGTCACTGCAGCCGCCTCTGTTCCCTCTTCATTTACTTCGATAAAAGTCTTATGCCTGACTTCACTAATTTGGAGCCCACCTTCCGGCAGGATTCCGCTAAAATCAGCCATTGG
>Ga0172377_10002955_pt1 | contig 17431 bp, 9 predicted proteins | sample Pumphouse3metaG_FD_119749 | JGI IMG/M metagenome (GOLD analysis project Ga0172377, IMG submission 119749) | Leachate microbial communities from a municipal landfill in Southern Ontario, Canada - Pumphouse #3 metaG | ecosystem: Engineered > Solid waste > Landfill > Unclassified | place: Canada...
AAAACTTGCCCAAATTGTGATATCATATTCATAAGAAGAACCTCCGTTATTTATATTTCAAATTAATTTTAACAGAGATCTTCTTTTTTTTATACCTTCCCCTAATATATTTTACACTATCAACGAAAAAATTCAATTGACAACTAATTTTTTTTGCGTTAAAATAATTATATTATTAAGGGGCTAAATAATAATCATTACTGTACTAATAATGAGAATTTAAAAAGTGAGATAAGAGTTCTAAAATATTTCTAAGATGAATATAATTTTATGTTTAACAAAGATTTAGGTGTCATTTAAGAAATGAATTTAAAATATTAATAGTTATATTTATGATAATATTACTGAAAAATACGATGTGATAATCGTTTAATTCGCCAATTTGAGCTGGCAATAAATTTATTGAAGATGTTTTAATCATTTTGAAAAAGATGATCAGCTTTGGATAAGTGTTGCGAACTAATTATGGTTAAAAAAAGTTTATAAAAAGCTTAAAATGATGAAAATAAGTAAAATATTAAGTGAAAATGAAGAAATTTATGTAATTTTAACAAAAATGTGTTGACATAAAGGTTTATAATTGTTAGAATTTTAGTCTGAAGCCGTATCTTTTCTTTTTTGTGGATACGTACTTGTAAAAATATTGTTTGGGGTGAAATTTTAGTGGCATACAAAACAGCAAAATTTGGAGATCATAGAGAAAGGAGAACTTTTTCTAAGACGACAAACACCTTAGAGCTTACAGATTTATTAGAAATTCAAAAAAAATCATATCAATGGTTTTTAGAAAGTGGAATAAGGGAAGTATTTGATGACCTGTTTCCGGTTGAAAGTTTCACTGGTAATATATCGCTAGAGTTCGGCGATTATTCTTTTGATACACCTCGTTATGGGATTAAAGAAGCTAAAGAGCGAATGGTAACATATTCTGCTCCTTTAAAAGTAGAGTCGAGGGTTTTTATTCATGCAACCGGCGAGGTAAAAGAGCAAGACGTATTTCTTGGTGATTTACCTTTAATGACTGAAGCTGGGAATTTTATAATTAACGGAGTTGAGAGAGTAATAGTTTCTCAATTAGTTAGAAGTCCGTCTATTTATTTTAAAAGAGAAATAGATAAAAATGGAAGACCTGTTGTAAATGGAGAAGTAATTCCAAATAAAGGGACTTGGCTTGAGTATGAACTTGATGCTCGTGATGTAGTTTATGTTCGAATTGATCGAACTAGAAAATTACCAATTACGACGCTTTTACGTGCTTTAGGGCTTTCTTCAAATGAAGCAATAACTGAAGTGTTTGGTGAAAATGACTATTTAACTAATACGTTTGAAAAAGATAGTACTAGAAATACAGATGAGGCATTAATTGAATTATATGAAAAATTAAGACCTGGAGAACCAGCTACGCTTGATAGTGCTAAAAATCAACTTATTGTCCGTTTTTTTGATAAGTTTCGTTATGATCTTGCAAAAGTCGGTCGTTATAAATTTAATAAAAAGTTAAATGTTTTAGATCGTCTTCTAGGATGTAAATTAGCAGAAAGCCTAAAAGATGGAAAAAAAGTATTATTTAAAAAAGGCGAAATAATAGATAAATGTAAACTTGAAGTACTTCGTCCTTATTTTGAAAAAGATTTAAAAGTAAAAGAAGTAATGATTAATCAAGAACTTGATTCATATAATAAGATTCAAGAAGTTTTAGTTTATGATAAATTAAATCCGGAAAAAGTAGTTAAAATAATTGGTAATGATCAAACAATTAATGAAAAAAGACTTACTATCAGTGATATATATGCCTCAATTAGTTATTATTTAAATTTGCTTTCTAATATTGGTAGTATAGATGAAATAGATCATTTAGGAAATAGAAGAATTCGTCAAGTTGGTGAACTTATCCAAAATCAGTTTAAAATTGGGATGTCGAGAATGGAAAGAGTTATTCGCGAGCGAATGACTACTCAAGAAATTGAGACTGTGACTCCTAAGACACTGATAAATATTAGGCCTGTTACGGCTGCATTAAAAGAATTTTTTGGTTCATCACAATTATCAAAATTTATGGATCAATTCAATCCTATCGCTGAGCTTACTGATAAAAGACGTTTATCATCACTTGGGCCTGGTGGCTTGATGAGAGATCGTGCGGGAATGGAAGTTCGTGATGTTAATGTTAGTCACTACGGAAGAATATGCCCAATTGAGTCTCCTGAAGGAGCAAATATCGGACTTATTACTTCACTTGCTAGTTATGCAAAAATAAATGAGTATGGTTTTATTATGACGCCATATCGCAAAGTTATTAACAAAAAAGTAACTGATGAAATAGTATACTTAACTGCTGATGAAGAAGAAGGATATTATATTAGTCAAGCAACTATTAATATGAAGCAAGATATGATTATTGATGAGCATGTAGTTGCCCGTCTTGATGGTGATAATATCATGATTAAAGCTGAAGAAGTTGATTTCATTGACGTTTCACCAAGTCAAATTGTTTCAATTACCACAAGCTGTATACCATTTCTTGCTCATGATGATGCAACTCGCGCTCTAATGGGTTCAAACATGCAACGTCAAGCAGTGCCACTTCTCGAAACCGATTCACCAATAGTTGGAACCGGTGTTGAATATGTTGCTGCTCGTGATTCAGGTTCAGTAGTTGTTGCCAAAGCAGCCGGAGTAGTTGAATATGCTGATGCTAAAAAAATAATTGTTAAAAATGCTAAAGATAAAGATGTTTATTATTTGGCAAACTTTGAAAGAAGTAATGCTGAAACCAATATTAATCATATACCTTTAGTTAAAAAAGGTGATAAGGTTAAAGCTGGCATGGTAATAGCTGATGGTCCATCAACTGATAGTGGAGAGCTGGCGCTTGGAAAAAATATGACTGTTGCCTTTATGACCTTTGATGGATACAACTATGAAGATGCAGTTATTCTTAATGAAAGATTAGTCAAAGATGATGTTTATACATCACTACATATAGAGCATTACGATATTGATTGTCGTGATACTAAACTAGGGCCTGAAGAAATAACAAGAGATATTCCAAATGTATCTGAGGAATCTCGTAAAAATCTTGATAAAAATGGTATCATTATGATTGGTACTGAAGTTAAAGAAAGAGATATTTTGGTTGGTAAAGTTACTCCAAAAGGTGTTCAAGAATTAACTAGTGAAGAAAAATTGTTACATGCTATCTTCGGTGAGAAAACTAGAGAAGTCAGAGATACTTCATTAAAAGTAGCTCACGGAGCAGATGGTATTGTCCATGATGTTAAAATTTATACAAAAGAAAACTCAGAAGAACTTGGAGCAGGAGTCTCTAAAGTAGTTAGAGTCTATATAATTCAAAAACGTAAAATTCAAGTTGGAGACAAGATGTCAGGACGTCATGGTAATAAAGGTGTTGTTAGTCTTATTTTACCTGAAGAAGATATGCCATACTTACCAGATGGAACCCCAGTTGATATGGTACTAAATCCACAAGGTATTCCATCAAGAATGAATTTAGGACAAATCTTAGAACTTCATTTAGGAATGGCTGGTAAAAAAATTGGTGTTAAATACGCAACTCCAGTATTTGATGGAGCTAATATTGAAGATATTAAAGAAGAGATGAAAGAAGCTAAAATGGATGTTGATGGTAAAACCGTTTTATATGACGGAAGAACTGGAAATCCATTTGAAAATCGGGTTGCTGTGGGTGTTATGTATATGATAAAACTTCATCATATGGTTGATGATAAACTTCATGCTAGGTCTACTGGTCCATACTCACTTGTAACTCAGCAACCACTTGGTGGTAAAGCTCAATTTGGTGGCCAAAGATTTGGCGAGATGGAAGTTTGGGCATTATATGCCTATGGCGCAGCCCATGTTCTTCAAGAAATTTTAACGATTAAATCAGATGATATTGTTGGCAGAGTTAAAGTTTATGAAGCGCTTGTTAAAGGCAAAACTGTTTCAGGAGCAGGAGTCCCAGAAAGCTTTAGAGTTTTAATTAAAGAATTTCAAGCCTTAGGTTTAAATGTTGAAATAATTGACGGGGATGATGTTGTTCATGAATTAAAAGATTTAGAAGAAGCAGAAGAAGCTATATCAGAGGGAATAACAATTGATGAAATTGACGTAGCTACTGGTGAAATAAAACCCAAAAATAAAGATTTAACTGAAGCTGATGAATTAGATAAAAATAAAAAATCAGAAGAAGAAACAGCTGAAGCTATAATTGCTGAAGAAGTAGAAGAGACTGCTAAAGAAGTAGAAAAAGAAACAGCTGAAGAAACAATTGATGAAAAAGAAGATGTTAAAGAAGAAAAAATTGAAGGGGAGGAAGCATAATGTTAGAAGTAAATAATTTCAAAGCAATTAAAATTGGCATAGCTTCCTCTGAAAAAATACGTTCTTGGAGTTATGGTGAGGTTAAAAAGCCAGAAACTATTAACTACCGTACTTTAAAACCAGAACGTGAAGGATTATTTTGTGAAAAAATATTTGGACCTTCTAAAGATTATGAGTGTTCGTGTGGTAAATATAAACGTTTAAGATATAAAAATGTAATTTGTGATCGCTGTGGAGTAGAAGTAACTCGTTCAAAAGTCCGCCGTGAAAGAATGGGACATATTGAGCTTGCTTCTTCATGCTCACATATTTGGTTTTTTAAAGGTGTTCCTTCAAAAATGGGTCTTACCCTTGATATGTCACCAAGAGAACTTGAAGAAGTATTATATTTTGTTAGTTATGTTGTTATTAATCCAGGTACAGCGCCTTTAGAGAAAAAACAAACCCTATCTGATAAAGAATATCGAGCATACTATGAAGTGTATGGTAATAATTTTGAAGTTGGAATGGGAGCCGAGGCAATTAAGAAACTTTTAGCTGAAGTTGATATTAAAAAAGAAACCAAACAGTTAAAAGAAGAACTAGTTAATGCAACTGGTCAAAAAAGAATTCGTTTAATTAAAAGATTAGACACTTTAGTTGCATTTGAAAAATCTGGTAATAAACCGGAGTGGATGATTCTAGATGCTATTCCAGTAATTCCTCCAGAGCTTCGTCCCATGATTCAGCTTGATGGTGGTCGTTTTGCAACTTCAGACTTAAATGACTTATATCGTCGAATTATTAATCGTAATAATCGTTTAAAGAAACTACTAGAACTTGGCGCACCTTCAATTATTGTTCAAAATGAAAAAAGAATGCTTCAAGAAGCAGTAGATACACTGTTTGATAATGGACGTCGAGGCAGAAGTATTACGGCAGCTGGAAATAGACCTTTAAAATCCTTATCACATATGCTTAAAGGAAAACAAGGACGTTTTCGCCAAAACTTATTAGGTAAAAGAGTTGACTATTCAGGACGCTCGGTTATCGTCGTTGGTCCAAACTTAAAAATGTATGAGTGTGGTATTCCAAAAGAAATGGCACTTGAACTATTTAAACCTCATGTTATTAATGGAATTGTTACTAATGGACTTGCTCATAATATTAAAGGAGCAAAAAAATTAATTGATAATCGTGATGATTGTGTTTGGGATATTGTGGAAGATGTTATTACTGAACATCCAGTTTTACTAAACCGAGCACCAACATTACATAGACTCGGTATTCAAGCTTTTGAACCGAAACTTGTTGGTGGTAAAGCAATTCGTCTTCATCCATTAGTGTGTGCCGCATTTAATGCGGACTTTGATGGTGATCAAATGGCAGTCCATGTCCCTTTATCAGAAGAAGCAAAAGCTGAGGCAAGAATTTTAATGTTAGGTGCAAATAATATTTTAAAACCATCTGATGGTAAACCAATTGTTACGCCATCTCAAGATATGGTTTTAGGAAACTATTATTTAACAATCGAAGATGCTGGAGAACCAAATGAAGGTAAAGTATATAAAGATTCAAACGAAGCTATAATGGCTTACGAAAGAAAAGAAATTACTTTGCACACTAGAATAGTTGTCCCAGTAAAATCTTTTAGATATAAAATATTTACAGATGATGTAAAAGATAAATATTTAGTTACTACAGCCGGTAAATTAATCTTTAATGAAATTTTACCTGATTCATATCAATATATAAATGATACAAGTAAAGAAAATATAGAAGGTTTAACCCCAACTAAATATTTTTTAGGTCAAGGAATAGATCTTAAAAAAGCAATTAGCCAAATGCCGGAAGTTCTACCATTTAATAAAAAGAATCTTCAAAATATAATTGCCCAAATTTTTAAAAGATATAAAACTACTGAAACAAGTATTATGCTTGATAAGTTAAAAGATTTAGGCTTTAAATATTCGACAATTGCTGGTATTACATTTAGTTTATCAGATGTTATTACTTCCCAAAATAAACAAGAGTTTATAGATGCCGGAAGTGAAAAAGTCAATAAAATTAATAAACAATTTGCTCGAGGTTTAATTACTGAAGAAGAAAGATTTATGACTGTTTGTGAAGTTTGGAATAATGTTACAAACCAAGTTCAAAAAGAGTTAAAAGAAATAATTGGTGAAGACCATAATAATCCAATATTTATGATGATGAATTCTGGAGCTCGTGGTTCAATTAATCAGTTTGCCCAAATGGCTGGTATGCGTGGTTTAATGCTTAAACCAAATGGTGAGACTGTTGAGATTCCAATTACTAAATCATTTAGAGAAGGTTTATCAGTTAACGACTTCTTCTTATCAACTCATGGTGCGCGTAAAGGTTCTGCTGATACTGCCCTAAAAACAGCCGACTCTGGTTACTTAACAAGAAGATTAGTTGATGTTTCCCAAGATATTTTAGTAAAAGATCATGACTGCGGATCAATAGCGGGTCTAGTAGTTGCTGATTTTACTGATGAAAAAGATGGTTCTGTTATTGAAAGTTTATCAGAAAGAATTATTGGTAGATTTACTGCTAAAAAAATTATTCATCCAGAAACTAAAGAAACAATTTTAGATAAAGGTGAAATGATTACTGAGCAAATCATTGATAAAGTAGAAAAAGCCGGTGTAAAATCGGTTGAAATAAGAAGTATATTAACTTGTAAGTGCGCAAGTGGTGTATGCCAAAAATGTTATGGTTCAAACCTGGCAACTGGAAATTTAGTTGAAACAGGTGAAGCGGTTGGTATTATGGCAGCCCAATCTATTGGGGAACCAGGTACACAGCTGACAATGAGAACTTTCCACCAAGGTGGAGTTGCAACCGGTGAAGATATCACTCAAGGTCTTCCAAGAGTAGAAGAATTATTTGAAGCTAGAATTCCAAAAGGAAAAGCAACAATTGCTGAAATAGATGGTAAAGTTACATCTATTGAAGAAGTAAATGGTAAATTTAAAATTGCAGTTGAAAATAGCGCTGTTGCTCATGAACATACAACTAGTTATGCAGCTAAAGTAAGAGTCGAGATTGGCTCTGAAGTTATGGCAGGTGATAAACTTACAGAAGGAACTATTTCTCCCAAAGAGTTACTTGCAGTAACTGACCCAATTACTACTCAAGAATATATTTTAAAAGAAATTCAAAAAGTTTATAAATCACAAGGTGTAGATATTTCTGATAAACATATCGAAATTATTGCTAGTAAATTAATAAATAAAATTAAAATAGTTGAACCTGGAGATACAGAATTCTTTGAAGGATTAACTGTATCAATCCGAGAATTTACTGAGAAAAATAAAGATGTAATTCTAAAAGGAAAAGTCCCAGCTAATGGTAGACCAATCATTTTAGGTATTACTAAATCATCACTAGAAACCGATTCATTCTTATCAGCTGCATCATTCCAAGAAACAACTAGAGTTTTAACTGATGCTGCAATTCGCGGAAAAGTTGATGAACTAAAAGGCTTAAAAGAAAATGTTATTATTGGTAAACTGATTCCTGCCGGAACTGGTGCTAAACAATATTCTGATATTGAGATTATGCTTGAAAAAGAATATATGGCAGAGGAACCTAGCGAAGTTTTAGAACAACAATTCTTAGATGATGAAGAAATTAAAACTGATGAGGCTACCCCCAAAGTAATAACTGAAGAAACAATTTCTGAAGAACCTAAACAAGATGAATCAACTAGTGAAGAAAAGCAAGAAGAAAAAATTAAGGAAGAACCTAATAATTAGGTCTCCTTTTTTGTTGTCAAATTATTGTTAAAATACTAGCATAATCATCTTCTAAATGATATTTTAATAATCAAAATCATTAAATATAAATCTTAATATTATGAAAAGCCCCTAAGGTGTTTTTTTTAATAACAATTTATAGTATAATGAAATAACAAGGTGGAGGTATTATGGACGCGTTAAAAAGATTTTTTGATAAACTTGAATTTGATGGAGAAGATAATTTTAATAATGTTACAGTAGAAAAGTGTGTAGTAAATAAGATATCAGAAACATGGGATTTATATTTAAAAAGTCCAAATATTCTACCTTTAGAGCCAGTTTTAAACTTAGTAAATAAAGCCAAACCAGGAATAAAAGGGGTTAATCAAATAAACATTTATCTTTCTTATGATAATCGAAGTATTGATGATATTATAAAATATGTTAAATATTATATTGGTGAGCTAACTAAAAAGTATCCTTCTTTAATTAGTTTAAAAGAAAACGAAATTAAAATTGCTGGAGAAAAGATTATTTTTGAAGTAACTAGTACGATTGAAGCTGGTAGAATAAAAGATTATATCCCAAAGATTATTAAGTGGTTAGAATCACTAGGAATAAGTGGCTTTACAATTGAATCTAATTTAAACAATGAAAAAAGAAATAAAGTTAAAGAAGAGATTGAAAATACTAAAGAAGTTGTAATTATAAATGCTAAGCCGAAGCTTAAAACTATTATGGGAGAAAAAATAAAATCTAAAACTATTACTATTAAAGAAATACTAGGTGAAGAAAATAATGTAACAGTAGAAGCATATATTTTTGGTATTGAAGAATTTATTTCTACGAAAAGTAATTTTAAAATATTAACTTTAAAAATAAGCGATAAAACTGATAGTATGATTGCTAAAATATTTACTAAAGAAGATGATTTTTTTAATAATTTAAAAAATAATTTAAAAGAAGTTTCTTGGTATAAATTTAAAGGTTATACAAAAAATGACATGTATGCTAAAGATTTAGTTTTAAATTTAAGAGATATTGAAGAAATTGAAAGTAAAGATATTGTTAGAGAAGATAATGCTAAAATAAAAAGAGTTGAACTTCATGCTCATACAATGATGAGTCAAATGGATGGAGTAGTAAGCCCTAAAGATTTATTAAAACAAGCTGTTTCTTGGGGGCATAAAGCTATAGCAATTACTGACCATAATGGAGCTCAGGCTTTTCCGGAAGTATTTAATTCTATTAAAGATTATAATAAAAACATTGAAAAAGAAGAAGATAAATTTAAAGCAATTTATGGTACAGAACTTACTTTAATTGATGATAGTATTAATATAATAAAAAATCCAATTAATCAAGATATAGATTCTACTTTATATTGCGTGTTTGATGTTGAAACAACAGGTTTTAATGCCGGTGGTGGCGACTCAATTATTGAAATTGGTGGAGTACTACTTCAAAACGGCGAGGTAATTGCTACATTTGATGAACTTATTAATCCCGGAAGAAAACTTCCACCAAAAATAACTGAGATAACTAATATAACTGATGCGATGCTTAAAGACAAAGATACTGAAGAAGCAGCTGTTAAAAGATTTATAGAATTTTTTAAAGACGCTACGTTAGTTGCGCATAATGCTAAATTTGATATGTCATTTTTAGATATGGCAGTTAATAAGTATAATTTAAAAGAAATAAAAAACCCTGTTATTGATACACTAGAGTTATCTAGAAGCTTAGATCCAAATCAAGCACGTCATAGTTTAAGTGCTTTAGTAAAAAGATATGAAATAGAGTTTGATGAAAGTGGCCATCACCGCGCGGATTATGATGCTGATGCAACTGCTAAAATATTAATTAAGATGCTGAAAAAGGTTCAAAGATATAATATTACTAATTTAAAAGATTTAAATAGTTTGGTATCTAAAGATGAAATTCATAAATTTGGAAGATCTTTTCATGTTAATATTTTAGTAAAAAATCGAGTAGGTTTAAAAAACTTATTTAAACTAATAAGTTATGCCAATACCAAGTATTTATATAAAACACCAAGAATACTTCGTAGTGAAATAGAAAAACATCGTGAAGGCCTTTTAATTGGTAGTGGATGTGCTACATCAGAAGTCTTTACTTCAGCAAGAAGTAAAAGTGAGGAAGAACTTGCCAACATTATTAGCTTTTATGATTATGTTGAAGTTCAGCCATGTGAAGTTTATAATCATTTACTCCAACAAAATGACTTTGCAAATATAATTGAACTTGAAAATAATATAAAAAAAGTTATTAACACGACAATAGCTACTGGTAAGATTATTGTTGCAACTGGAGATGTTCATCATCTTCATCCTGAGGATAAAATATATCGGGAAGTTATTATTAATCAAAAAGTTCCTGGTGGGGGAAGACATCCTCTTGCTAGAAGTAATATTACTAGTATTCCATCAACTCACTTTAGAACTACTGATGAAATGCTTGATGCATTTGCTTATTTAGGAAGTGAACTTGCTAATCTAATAGTTATTGAAAATCCAAATAAAATAGCTAATATGGTAGAAATAGTCGATGTAATTATTGATACCAAGGGAGTGCCATTTTCACCTAAAATTCCTGGTTCTGCTGAAGAGGTAACCAAACAAGTTAATGAAAAAGCTCATGAAATATATGGGGAAGATATTCACCCAGTTATCTTAGATAGAATAGATAAAGAATTAACAGGTATAATTGGCAATCATTATGATGTTATATATTTAATATCTCAAAAGTTAGTTAAAAAAAGTAATGAAGAAGGATATTTAGTTGGATCACGTGGTTCGGTTGGATCATCTATTGTCGCATTTTTTATGGGAATAAGTGAAGTAAATTCACTTCCAGTCCATTATGTTTGCCCAAAATGTAAACATACAATTTTTGAAGATGAAAATGGGAAAGATTTAAGTAATATATATGCTAGTGGATATGATTTGCCAGATAAAATTTGTTCGTGTGGAGAAGTCTATACGAAAGATGGTCACAACATCCCTTTTTCATCTTTCTTAGGTTATAATGCTGATAAAGTACCTGATATAGATTTAAATTTTTCAGGTGAATACCAACCAAAAGCTCATGAATATACAAAAGTACTCCTTGGTGAAAACAATGTTTTTAGAGCTGGAACTATAGGTACAGTTGCGGAGAAAACAGCTTTTGGTTTTGTCAAAGGATATTGTGAAGATAAGGGTATTATAATTAAAAATATTGAGATAGAAAGACTTGCTCTTGGTGTAACTGGAGTTAAACGTTCAACAGGGCAACATCCAGGTGGAATTGTTGTTATTCCAGACTATATGGATGTGTTTGATTTTACTCCATATCAATATCCAGCAGATGATGTTAACTCTCCTTGGAAAACATCCCATTTTGATTATCATCCAATGGAAGATGAAATTTTGAAATTAGATATCCTTGGCCATGATGATCCTACGACTTTAAGAATGCTTCAAGATTTAAGTGGAATTGATATATTAACCCTTAAACCTTTTGATGATCCTAAAATTTTAAGTTTACTTACTAGTCCAGAAGCTTTGGGAGTTAAAGCTGACCAAATAAACTGTAATACTGGAACTCTAGGATTACCTGAACTTGGAACTAAATTTGTTCAAGGCATGCTTGCTGATACTAAGCCAAAAACATTTGGAGGTTTAGTTAAAATTTCTGGTTTATCACACGGTACAGGTGTTTGGGCAGGGAATGCTAAGGATTTAATTGAAAAAGAAATTGCTACATTTGATGAAATTATTGGTTGTCGTGAAGAGCTGATCACAAAATTAATGTCATATGGTATGGATGGAACAACCGCATTTAAAACAACAGAGTTTGTTCGTAAATCATATGCTAATCGTGCTTCTAAGCTTGCTAATCCTAGATGGCAACCCTTTAAAGAAGAACTTATTAAACCCGAATATAATATTCCTAAGTGGTTTATTGAATCAGTTGAAACAATTGAGTATATGTTTCCTAAGGCTCATGCAACTGCATATGTTACAAGTGCATTACGGATTGCTTGGTTTAAAGTTTATCACCCAATAATTTACTATTGTGCTTATTTTTCCATTAGATGTAACAGTTTTGAAGTACAAACACTAATTAAGGGAGAAAATGGCATTAGAAATCGCATAGTTGAATTAGAAAGTAAAGGCTATGAATTAACTAATAAAGAAATAGATATTTTAGATACTTTATATAGTGCACTTGAAATGACTGCTAGAGGCTATACTTTTAAAAATATTGATTTAGAAAAAAGTGCAGCCAAGACTTTTCTTATAACAGAAGATAAACAGTCACTAATTATTCCTTTTAGTGCTTTAGATGGATTAGGAGAAACTGTTGCTAAAAAAGTTATATATGAAAGAGAACAAAACCGATTTATTAGTATTGAAGATGTTCAAATGAGAGGGAAAATAAATTCTACGTCGATTGATAAAATGAGAAACTTAGGAGTCTTTACAAATTTACCAGAATCTAGTCAATTAAGTTTCTTTGATTAACCTGATGAAATAAAAAGAAGATTAGTTGGAAATTTCTCGCTCCATAATGCCCCAATTAGATAACTGATTTTTCCCCATCAATTTTTACAGTAGCTCCTATAGGAAATGTTGAATTAGAATATGTATGACCAAAATCGTCACACTTTATAATAGGAAAATTAAATTCTTTTGTTACTTCTAACACTAATTTTCCTAAAGTACCTGATGCGTCATAATTACCAATTAATATCCCATTAGTTTTATTAAATATCCCATTTTTTTTCAAATTTAATAAAGATTATTTTACAGTATCTGGTTTAATCTCAAAAGATGGATCTTCTAAAAATAATACGTAATTATTTTCTTTAGGAAAATATGCAGTATCAATTATGAAGCTTAAACTAGTTAAATTGCCTCCTACCAAAATTCCGGTTCCGCTTCCTTTTCTAATTGTTAACCATGGTGTGTTCTTTTTAAGAAAACCTTTGAAAATGCAACTGTGAAAAGTTATTAGTCCGGTTTTGGCATAAATTGCATTTAATAAAGAAGTTATATCGCTCATTCCAATAATAATTTTTGGATTAATTTTAATATTATCAAAATCTATATCATTTAATAGCTTATGAGTAAATAAACCTCCTTTGGATGCAAATATTATTTGAATATTATTATCATAAAAAGATGCTTTTATATCTAAAACATTTTTTTCTATTAATTCTTTTTCATCTTTTCGAAGTGAAATAAGAGTTCTTAGAATATAATGTATTTTATTTCAATTTTTCAGCATTTGTTTCTGATTCTATCAATTCTTGCTGATTCCCCTCTTTTATTTTTTTCATAACTGTAAATTCCTTTCTCACTTTAGTTTTCTATATTGTTCTAAATGTAATGTTAATTTTAGCATGTCATTTCTACATTCAGCATGATTGAAAGTTTTTTTTATTTTCTGATAAATAATCACTAAATTCTTGATTAAGAGCATCAATTTTTTTTTCTTTGATTACATCTTAATAGCTATCATCCCTTGTTTTGGGATAAACATACCCATTGAGATTAATTCTAATATAACTATTAACTTAATTATTCATGGAAATAGTTACAAAAAGGGATTGACATTCATATTTCTATATGATAGATTATATGTAGTCAAGGAAATGATTCGTTATTTCCTTGACTACTGGACTAAATATGATTCGTTATGTTTAGTCCATTTTTTTGGTTGATTTTTCTATCTTTAACTAGTATACTTATTATTAGGTGAAATTATGAACGAAGTAAAAATACCGACACACCTAGGAATTATAATGGATGGTAATCGTAGGTGGGCTAAACTTAATAATAAAAAAAACGTTGAAGGTCACCTAGCAGCTGCTAATCAGATAATTAAAATATCTAAGTATATTTTTAAAAAAAATATAAAATATTTAAGCCTCTATGTTTTTTCAACTGAAAACTATAATCGAAGTGAAGAAGAAGTTAGCTATTTAATGGGACTTATTATCAAGTTTTTTAATGATAGAGCTAATGAACTTCACGAAGAAAATATAAAAATGGTTTTTTCGGGAAGACAAAAGCCTCTTTCTAATAAAGTTTGGAAAGTTATTTGTAAAGTAGTAGAAATGACTAAAGATAATACCGGTGGAGTATTAAATATTTGTTTAAATTATGGAAGTAAAACTGAAATAGTTGATGCGATTATTAAAATGAAAGATTTAGATGAAGAAATCACTGAAGAGAACTTAAACAAATATTTATATCAAAATTTGCCTCCTCTTGATTATGTAATTAGAACTAGTGGAGAACAAAGACTTAGTAATTTTATGTTATGGCAAGCTAGCTATGCAGAACTTTACTTTCCTAAAGTTTATTTTCCGGATTTTGATGAAAAAGAAGTAGATAAGGCGCTTGCTGAATATAATAATAGAAATAGAAGGTTTGGTGGTAACTAATGAAAATAAGAGTTATAAGTGCAGCTATTTTACTAGCAATATTAATCCCAATCATAATAATTGGCAGAATTCCTTTTGCCCTTGTTATAGGTATAATTGGAATGATGGCTGTTAAAGAGATTAATGATCTTTATAAATATCCTAATGTTGTAAAATTACTAGCGTTTTTAAGCTTAATTGGCATAATTTATAGTAATTTTGATTCAAGTTCGATGATGTTTGGTTTAAATTATAATTGTTTAAGCATTATATTACTAGGAATGCTAATTCCCATAATTTTTTATCAAGCTAAGAATAAATACACTACTGAAGATGCTTTTAAATTATTAGGTTTTATATTACTTATTGGTCTTGGATTAAATTGTTTTATTTTAGTTAGAGAACATAGTTTAAATTACTTTATGTTTATGATTCTAATACCAATCATAACTGATACTTTTGCTTATATTGGTGGAGTGATGATTGGAACCCACAAAGTGACTAAACTTAGCCCTAAAAAAAGCTGGGAAGGTTATATAATAGGATCACTCATGGGAACATTTATTATAACTATGTATTATACAACATTTATTAATATTCAAACTAATTTATTAGTTGTGATTCTAGCGATATTTATTATGACTATTATTGGTCAGATTGGCGATTTATTTTTTAGTGCGATTAAGCGTCAGCATAATATCAAAGATTTTTCCAATCTTATACCTGGTCATGGGGGAGTAATGGATCGTCTTGATAGTTTAATATTTGTTTCGTTGATATTTGTTGTATTAATGAAATATTTGTAAGGAGGAAAAATGACATTAATAATCTTAATCCTAATTTTAGGACTTTTAATATTTGTTCATGAACTAGGTCATTTTATTTTCGCTAAAAAATCAGGTGTTCACGTTTATGAATTTGCTTTAGGCATGGGTCCTAAAATTTTTTCTTTTAAGCGTAAGCCAGAAAAAAAAGATCCGACTGTTTATTCACTTAGGCTACTTCCAATCGGTGGATTTTGTGCGATGGCTGGTGAAGTATCAGAAGACGATGAGGAAATAAAGTCAGATCAGTTTATGTGTAATAAAACTAAATTACAAAAATTCTTAATATTAATCGCAGGAGTCTCATTTAATTTTCTGCTTGCTTTTATCTTACTATTTTTGCAAAGTTTAATTTGGGGAAATCCTGAACAAGCATCAATTATTGGTTATGCTCCTACAGGCTATCCGATTAGTGATTCAGGTATTGAAGTAGGAGATAAGGTTGTTGAATTAAATGGCTATAAAATAAATACTTGGGATAAATTAACTGTAGTTTTAAATTTAAAATATGATAAAGATGTTTATTATTTTAAAATAGAAAAAAAAGATGGGGCAATTAAAAAATATGAAATTACTCCTAAGAAAGAAATAAATAAAGATGGAGACGAAATAAAAGTTTTTGGTCTAGGAGTAGGAGACAATGTTCAAACAGGATTTATTAATGCGGTAAAATATGCATTTACTAAATTTTGTTCAATAGTTACAACCATGGGAATGATTATAGGTGCACTCTTTACTGGTAAACTCGGTTTATCTTCTTTATCTGGACCAGTTGGCATGTACTCAATTGTTGGTGAAACCGCTAAATATGGTATGCAAAGTATAATCTATTTAACAGCTTATTTAAGTATCAACTTAGGATTTATTAATGCAATCCCATTTCCGGCATTTGATGGTGGCAGAATATTATTTATTTTAATAGAGGCAATTACTAAGAAAAAAGTTGATGTTAAAATAGAAGGAATGTTTCATACAATAGGTTTTATACTCTTAATGATATTAATGTTATATATTACCGCACTTGATATCTGGAGATTATTCTAGGGACTATCTAGTCCTTTTCTATTGCAAAAATAGTTTCTCTTTGTTAGAATATAGATAAGAATATAAGGTGTGTGATTAATTATGGATAAGTTAAAAGAAGTTTTAACAAATCTATACAATGGTGATAGTGAAATAATGATTTATATATATATGGCAATAGCAGTTATTTCCTTAATTATAGTTATTTTAATAATTATTTCAACATTTATTTCCAGGAAGTCTAATAAAAAGCTTGATACTTCTGTGCTAACAGAATATGGAGAATCTTCAGTCATCAGCGAAGAATCTTTAAAAATGGAAGAACTAGAGCCAGAAAAAGAGACTATTATTAGTGTTAAAGAAAATCCCGTTATTGTAGAAGAAACACTTCAGAGAAATGCGCCTCCGATGATAAAGCCTAAAATTAATTTAGAGTTTACTCCAATTACCCCAATTGAGCTTGACTCAATTGAAGAAGAGGATAGTTTGCCAGAAACAAAAGAACTTATTTTAAATCCCAAAGTTTTAAAGTCATTTCCAGCAAAAGAATTAGATTTTCCTAAAAAAATTATTGAAAATGAAAATATGGATGAGGAATCATTAGATACTAAAATAAATATCTTTAGTCATGAACCGCTTGCTGAAATACCAAAATTTGATCCTTTTAAACCTAAAACCCAGGAAGAATTAGTACCTTTAGAAAATCCGAAAGAAAATAAATTGTCTGCCGAAGATATAAAACACCGGCTAGCAATGCTTCAATCAAGTTTACCTAAAAAAACTGAATCAGAAAAAATAGTAATCGAGGAAACAAAAGAACCAGCCAAAGAATTAAATGAAGTTTTAAGTAATATTGGTCTTGATGAAATTCCTGATCTTTATGAAAACAAAACTGAAGAAGTTAATTATTTAAGGTGATAACTAGTAATTAAGACGTTAGTGTAAAGAGTTTTAGGGGAAAATAGTTAAAATAAATTTAAATTTCTAGTTTTATTAGCCAAAACTAAGCTTATTTTTTATTGAATCTATTTAATTAATATATTTTTATGCTAAAATAT
>Ga0172377_10002956_pt1 | contig 17424 bp, 14 predicted proteins | sample Pumphouse3metaG_FD_119749 | JGI IMG/M metagenome (GOLD analysis project Ga0172377, IMG submission 119749) | Leachate microbial communities from a municipal landfill in Southern Ontario, Canada - Pumphouse #3 metaG | ecosystem: Engineered > Solid waste > Landfill > Unclassified | place: Canada...
TGGCTTGCGTGGCTTTGCGTGGGATGAAAAAAGCCATCCCACGCACTTAAATCATTACATACAAATACGTTATAAGCCTTGCGTGGCTTGCGTGGGATAAAATCAAAAAACTTCTAGAGGAGAGAGAGGCGTTTTATCACATTTTCGGTTGACTAAATTAATTTATAATCCTTATATTGGTTGTCTAATTTATTGATTAACCTCTTAATCCTGTGATTGGTTTACGTTGTAGGACCCAAATCCCCCTTTTGACAAATTTTACTTTTAATGGCCATCCATTCATTCTGCGTCAACAAAAAACTTTCCAAATCCATTATGATGCCATCATACCGCACTTCGCATTGTAGTAATCGTCCTTCATATTGAAAGCCGCATTTCTGAATCACTCGACGCGAACGATTATTATACGGATAACACGTGCAACTTATCATATCAAGAGAAAGTGTTTCAAATCCATAAGCCACAATAGCTTTGGCAGCTTCGGTCATCAGTTGTTTGCCCCAACAATGTTCGGACATGGCATAACCTAACATCAAAACTTGTGGGTTTATCCGTCTGGGATCAGCAATCAGTCCTATCGAACCGATAACTTTATTTGTTCCCTTCAAGACCATACCAAAAATGTTTTTGTGTCCGATAAATATTTTATTCATAATATCGCGACTTTCCTCTATGCTTTCATGGGGTTTCCAACCGGCATTCGGTCCTACATTGGGCTCACGGGAATATTCAAAAATATCGGCTGCATCTTCTGCTATAATGGGCCGCATTAACAAACGTTCTGTTTCTATCTGCATATTACTTTTTTTTAATATGGAAACAACAAAAATAAATAAAATTAGTGAATAGCATATGAAAACAATCAAAGGAAATACTTATTCGCCAATAAATATTTCCTTTGCATTAAAAAAAACCTACAAATCTATTTATATATAGGTCCGTAATTCTTACAAGCCCTGAAATCGGCACCTTCTTTATCCATCCCGAATGCATTCCATGCAGACGGACGGAAAATCTTATCATCTTCGATATTATGCATGCATACCGGAATACGAAGAATCGAAGCCATTGTCAGTAAATCCTGACCGACATGTCCATAACAAATGGCACCATGATTTGCTCCCCAATTGTTCATCACCGAATAAACATCTTTGAAGGCCGGTTTATTACACAGGCGAGGAACAAACCAGGTTGTGGGCCAAGTAGGATCGGTGCGTTTGTCAAGTATCTTATGGATCTCGGGATCAATATCCACCGTCCAACCTTCTGCCAACTGAAATACCGGGCCAAGTCCCTTAACCAAGTTCATACGCATCATAGTAACAGGCATTCCTCCTTTTGATAGGAAATGAGCGGAAAAGCCCCCTCCGCGAAAGTAATCACGGTTAGCCGGACACCATGTCGTAGCATCAAGACAATTCTCCATATCCTCTTCTGTAACCTCCCATGAGGGCTTCATCACCGGATTGCCTGCGGCATCTTTCATCATGCCCGTTCCATCAAGCGTTGTAGCACCGGAATTAATCAAATGGATAATTCCATTGGCTGCACGTCCGGTCAATTCTCTGCCGGTAACACGTTTCACAGCTTCGGGACTCCAATATGTGCGGACATCCGAAAAGATCTGTGCACCGCCATTCAACAAATGTCCGAAAAGCATCGCAACTCCATTGAGTGAGTCATTTTCCGTAGCCAGAACAAAGGATTCACGGATACCGTTCCAATCGAATGAGGTGTTGAGCATCGTCTCAGAATAATCACCGTTCGGATAAAAATCGGTCCATTGACGTTGACCCTGAAAACCGGCAACAATGGCATTATGACCCAAGGCTTCTTCCTTGAATCCTATTTCTTTCAATTTAGGATTACCAATCATCAAGTCGCGCATGATAATAGTCATCTTAACTACAAACTCCCAATCCTTATCTTTCAATTCGCGGTTTTTCATTTTTGCCGACGTATTGTAATCTTTGCCTTCATTCTTCTTGGCATACTTTTCCGTCCATGCCATTGCTATTTTAAACTCTTCCTTGTCATAGATACCTTCGCTCATACGACGAATGATTTCGGTCAGGTCGACAGACTCCGTACGCAACCCCAAATATTCTTGAAAGAAATCAGGATTGACGATAGATCCGGCGATACCCATAGCCACACTTCCCATAGAAAGATAAGATTTACCCCGCATCGTAGATACTGCCTGTGCGGCACGGGCAAAACGAAGAAGCTTTTCGGCTACATCAGCGGGAATTGTATTGTCATCCAAATCCTGCACATCATGACCATAAATACCAAAAGCGGGCAACCCCTTTTGGGCATATCCCGCCAAAACTGCTGCCAGATAAACGGCACCCGGACGTTCTGTCCCATTAAAACCCCAAACGGCTTTAGGATAATAAGGATTCATATCCATCGTCTCTGCTCCGTAACACCAGCAGGATGTAACGGTTATAGATGACCCGACACCTTCACGCTCAAACTTTTCGGCACAGGCTGCACTCTCGGGCACACGGCCGATAGTACCGTCAGCTATCACACATTCAACGGGACTACCGTCACCGTTCTTTACATTTTCATTAATCAAACGCGAAACGGCCTCAGCCAATTTCATCGTTTTTTCTTCCAGACTCTCACGCACACCACCCTGACGTGCATCAATAACAGGACGAATCCCGATTTTAGGATACCTTTTCATTATTTTTATTTGTTTATTTAACTACCTCATTCCGTTATGAACAATACTGATTTAACTATGAGATAAAACGAATGAAAAGTTCTTCATTATAGAACTTAACTCATTAATTATATCGTATATATCCGTTTTATGATAAGTTCATCTATGCTGAACTATCATGAAGCAAATAAACTAATTTTGTTTTGAATCATCAATATAAAATGATATGCTATACAACACAATCATAACTTTTTTAATCATATTTTCGAATTTACTACTTCTGTTTTTATTTTGCAGACTTGTATATACGAATTTTTTCATGTATGTTTGCCACGCAATAAGCCCACACAATACTGCGGCTTAATAAAGAAGACTATTGATACACGCCTTGACAAACGTTTGCTTAACTTTCATACCATTAAGGTACAGGGCACTAACAGTAATATTCTGAAATATCTTATATTTGCAAAAAGATTTATAACATTAATTCTGATATATATATGAGGTTATCCTTTAACATTGAATATCGGACAAATTGGGAAGAAGAAGTCAGAATCTGTAGCTCAGCCACTGAATTTGGAAATGATATAACCCAAAGGGCCATCGCTTTGACATCGCAAGACGGCATACATTGGTCTGCCAACTTAGACATTGCACAACCCTCAAAATTGCAAATAAACTATTTTTATGCCATCTGGCATAATGGAGAAGAAATTCGCAGAGAGTGGAATGGCATTCATAGAAGCATTTATTTTACAAAAGGCAGTACAAAAAGCTACATCATCAAGGATAATTGGAAGGACATCCCTGAAGAACAATATTTTTATACCTCAGCCTTTACCAACTCACTTTTAGCCCACCACCATAGAAGCGACAGACCACAGAGTTTCTCAAAAGGAATTCTTCTGAAGGTAAATGCTGCACGTATCCCCGAAAATTATTGCATAGGCATCTGTGGAAATCAAAAAGGCCTCGGAGATTGGAATGCGGATAATGCTGTGATGATGACCGATTTCAATTTTCCCGAATGGGAAGTGGAACTGGATGCTTCGGCTATAAAATTTCCTCTGGAATACAAATTCATCCTTGTTGACAAAAAACAAAAGAAATTTATCGCTTGGGAATCAAACCCCAACCGCTACATGGCTGATCCGGAACTGGAGGATAACCAGACAATAATCATCGCCGATCGCTTTACTTATTTCAATATGCCCACATGGAAAGGTGCAGGTGTGGCTGTTCCTGTTTTTTCACTGAAATCAGAATCAAGCTTTGGCGTAGGTGACTTTGGCGACTTAAAAAAATTGATAAGCTGGGCTGCTTGCACCAATCAAAAAATAATACAATTATTGCCCGTCAATGATACGACAATGACTCATACATGGACGGATTCATATCCTTATAGCAGCATTTCCATCTATGCGCTTCATCCGATGTATCTTGACCTGAATCAACTGCCTGCATTAAAAGACAGAAAAACGGCCGATTTATTCAACAAAAAACGTCAAAAATTAAATGCTCTTCCGGCTGTTGATTATGAGGCTGTTAATAACACCAAAAAAGAATATATCAAACTCCTCTTCCAACAGGAAGGTAAAAGAGTGTTGGTTTCAAAAAAATTCAAAATATTCTTCAATGCCAATAAAGAATGGTTGAAACCTTATACTGCATTCTGCTACTTGCGCAACTTATACAAGACTCCCAATTTCAACAAATGGCCGGAACACAGTAAGTTCGACAAAGAAGAGATTGAAGTTATCTGTGATCCGGGACAACCGGCATATTCAGAGATTTCCATCAATTATTATATACAGTTCAATCTTCACGAGCAACTATTGGAAGCGTCCGACTATGCACATCAACACGGGGTGGTATTAAAAGGAGATATCCCGATCGGCATCAGCCGCAACAGCGTTGAAGCTTGGAAGGAACCTTATTACTTCAATCTCAACGGACAAGCTGGTGCACCACCCGATGGTTTTTCGGCAACCGGACAGAACTGGATTTTCCCAACATATAATTGGGAGGCCATGGAGAAAGATAAATACAGTTGGTGGATGAAACGTTTCCAAAAAATGTCGAATTACTTCGACGCTTACCGTATAGACCATATCTTGGGGTTCTTCCGTATCTGGGAAATTCCGATGAATTCCATACAAGGTTTATTGGGACAATTCTCTCCTTCTTTACCGATGTCACGTGAAGAGATAGAAGGCTACGGACTTCATTTCCGCGATGAATTTCTAGAACCTTACATTCACGAATATTTTCTGGAACAGGTATTCGGGCCAAACAAGAAATATGTCAAAGACACTTTTCTTGAAGAAACCGGTCAACATGAAGTTTACCGCATGCGTCCGAAATTTGATACACAACGTAAGGTTGAGGCTTTCTTTGCCGAAAAAACTGACAGTAATAGTATATGGATGAGAGATGGTTTATATAGTTTGATTAGTGATGTACTATTTATAAGAGATAAAAAAGATCCTGAGAAGTTTCATCCGCGCATAGCCGTGCAACATGATTTCATCTATCAGTCACTAAATGATTGGGAAAAGAATGCATTCAACAGGTTATATGATGATTATTATTATCACCGCCACAATGAATTCTGGCGCGAGCAGGCAATGAAAAAGCTACCTCAACTGATACAATCAACCCGTATGCTGGTCTGTGGCGAAGATTTGGGCATGATTCCTGATTGTGTGCCCTGGGTTATGAATGATTTAAAGATTCTTAGTCTGGAAGTACAACGGATGCCTAAAGATTCATCTCATGAATTCGGTTGTCTTAATGAATATCCGTATCGATCAGTCTGCACATTCTCTACGCATGACATGTCGACAATAAGAGGTTGGTGGGAAGAAAATTATCAGACAACACAGCATTATTTCAACAATATGATGGGGCATTATGGCGCTGCCCCTACAACAGCCACGCCGGAACTTTGTGAAGAAATCGTCCGTAACAACCTGTATAGCAATTCGATTCTCTGTATAATCTCCTTGCAGGACTGGCTTTCTATTGATGAAAAATGGAGAAATCCCGACGTTCAAGGCGAGCGGATCAACATCCCCGCTGATTCAAGACACTATTGGAAATACAGAATGCATATCACTCTTGAACAATTAATGAAAGCCGAGGGGCTGAACGAAAAGATAAAGAGATTGATTGAACAAACCGGAAGAGATCCCCGATAACAAATCACAAGAGAGAAATATTATAGTCTTATAAAATCTGATCAAAGGTTTTTTGATGTTTGGCATAATACTTCCATAAGATACTATAATTTTTACATTCGGGGATGTGGTGAACTACAGTTTTCTTTATGTTTTCCTGTCGGGAAGGCAAAAAAGACGGACGGAGTTTACAGTACGCCTTTCGGGCCTGCAAAACAGCCTTGAAACCTTTGAAATTGCCTGTAAATAAAAAGGACAGAGCAGCAATATAATCTAGTACTACACGCACACGCATCACCCTTTTCAATTTTTTTGCCGGAAGATTTTTATAAAGCATGATAAGGTTATTGCGAAAATTAAGAAATGTCTTTTGCGGATTTTCTTTTTTCAAGGTAGCAGCTCCGATATGAAACACCATGCTTTGAGGAATACAAACCACTCCGCGACCGCGGTTGCGCAAGCGCCAACACAAATCAATTTCTTCCATGTGGGCAAAGAAACGCGCATCAAGCCCGCCAGCGTTTAAATAATCTTCTCTGCGAATAAAAAGTGCGGCGCCAGAAGCCCAAAGCACAGGGACTATCGTATCATACTGACCGGAATCATTTTCAACATCACCCATAATTCGTCCTCTGCAAAAGGGATATCCGTAACGATCAATAAATCCTCCGGCTGCTCCGGCATATTCAAACTTATCTTTAAAAACGAAACTTCGGATTTTGGGTTGACAAGCAGCAATCTCAAGATGCGTATCCATATAATGTAATAACGGTTGCAACCAACTTTCGGCAACCTCCACATCCGAATTCAACAGAACTATATATTCTGCTTCAACTTGTTTGATGGCAAGGTTATATCCACCGGCAAAACCGTAATTCTTATCCAACAAAATTAAACGGACAGTCGGAAAATCACGTCTTAACATAGATACCGAATCGTCTGTAGAACAGTTATCGGCTACACAAACTTCCGTGCTTTCTTCTTGTGAATAATGCACAACCGACGGAAGCATTTTTTTTAGCATCGCACTCCCATTCCAATTTAATATGATGACTGAGATTTTCATTTTTGTTTAGCTTCAAATTCGTCACGTGTCAATTTCCATCTTTTATGAGACCATAACCAATAGGCAGGCTTACGAATGATTGTCTTTTCCAAACAACGGACAAACATTTCTATAATCCGGTCGTCAGGCAATTCTTTGGGGTGCTCAGCCAACAACTTGAAAGTAGCCTCGCAATAGCCCCTTCGGGGCTTTGCGAAATCGCAATAAAATACGGGATAGTCCACCAAATGGGCTATACGATCAGCTCCATTGATAAAGGCGGTTTCTTGTCCGAGGAATGTAGTCCAATATCGCCCTCTCCCACTCGGCCACTGATCGGTAATCAATCCAATTGCCATTTTTTTGCCCGCCCGCTTAATCCGGATAATTTCACGTGCTGTAGAATGTTTGGGTATATTATATCCGCCAAAACGAGAACGGATACGCTTGAATAATTCGTTGAAATATTTATCTTTTAATGGCTTGTATACCTGTGCGGGTATATCTTCCGGCTTCATAATGGCTCCCATACCGATAAGCCATTCATAATTGGCATAATGGGGTATCATAATAATAATACCTCCGTATTTTTCAATAAAATTCAGATATTGCTCTGTGTTTTTATAAGTCATCCGAGAACATAAATCTTTGGAAGACATATGCAGAAGTTTCACATCCTCCACCATATAATCACTAAAATAATGATAAAACTCACGTTCGATCTTTAGCCTTTCCTTATCAGACTTCTCGGGGAAGGAATTCTTAAGGTTCATCCTGACGACCCCTCTTCGATAATGTCCGATATAATATATACAGAAATACATAAAATCGGATATCCAATATAAAACACGAAAAGGAAGACAGGCCAACAGCCACATAAAACTATATACTAAAATATAAATGATTTTAGACTTCATAGTTGACACTTTACTTATTACTTATCAAGAATCTCGCCACAAAGAGCAGTCCTGTCCGCATTAAAATCGCTTAACCTGACATTAACAATGTGATTATCTATTGAAACCCGATTGGGTACTTCTACTCTTATATAATTGGGCGTATACCCATGCATTGGCGCACCCCGCTTAGGCTTCTCAAGCAAAACAGGCATTTCCATACCTATGTAACGAGTATAAAAGGCCTGCGTCTTTTGTTCGGAAAGAGCAAGTAATCTCTGACTGCGACGGTGTTTCTCTTCGGGTGAAACGATATAATCAATCTTCAAAGCCTGTGTGCCCGGCCTTTCGGAATAACTGAACACGTGCAGCTGAGTAATATCCATATTGGATATAAAATCGTAAGCTTTTTCAAAATACTCATCCGTTTCGCCACGGGTACCGACAATAACATCAACACCGATAAAGGCATCGGGCATTTCTTCTTTGATCCGTTTTATCTTAGAAGCAAACAAGGCTGTATCATAGCGGCGATGCATCAATTTCAAGACTTCATCACAACCTGATTGCAGGGGAATATGAAAATGAGGCATAAAGTGATGAGACTGGGAAACATAGTCAATAAGCTCATCTGCTATCAAATCGGGTTCAAGAGAAGAAATACGATAACGTTCAATTCCTTCAACGCAATCAAGAGCCCTCACCAAATCAATGAATTTTTCTCCTGTCGTACGACCGAAATCTCCTATATTCACACCTGAAAGTACAATTTCTTTTCCACCTTCGGACGATGCTTTACGAGCCTGTTCAACCAAAGAAGCTATTGAGCCGTTACGACTGCGCCCCCTGGCTATCGGGATTGTACAATAAGTACAAAAATAATCGCATCCATCTTGAACCTTCAAAAAATAGCGTGTTCTATCGCCACGCGAACATGAAGGAACAAAGGTGCGAATATCTTTATAAGCCGACCGATGGATTTCTCCAGTATCATGTTTCTTCAGATTTCCTATATATTTAAGAATATCTTCCTTTTGTTCGGCACCAAGTACCAAATCCACATCTTTAATTTCAGCTACTTCTTCAGGTTTTAATTGGGCATAACACCCTGTTACAACCATAAAGGCCTCGGGATGTAACTTTGTCAGCCGATGGATTGCCTGACGGCATTTCTTATCAGCCACTTCAGTCACCGTGCAAGTGTTGACCACACAAATATCGGCTTTTTCACCGGGTCGAGCTGTCCGTATACCTGCACTAAGCAGAATGCGACCAATCGTAGAAGTCTCGGAAAAATTCAATTTACATCCTAATGTATAGTACACAGCTGTCTTATTGAGAAAAACAGAAGTATCAATCATAATTCATTAAAAGCTATAGTTTTCGCAAAGTTAAACAAAAATCCTACAAGAAACTTTAATAACCAAAAGTTTATTTCTATTTTTGCACAATTATTAAAAGCATGTGCAATGATTAAAGAAAATTTTATCAAATTATACGAAAGTAGTTTCCGCGATAATTGGGAGTTGCCTTGTTACAGTGATTATGGCGAAAATATAGATTTCACCTATCAGGGGGTTGCCGAAGAAATAGCCAAACTACACTTGCTGTTTAACCACTGCAGATTGCGCCGGGGCGACAAAATCTCTGTTATCGGCAAAAATAATTCAAGATGGTGCATTGCCTATATGGCTGCTATCACTTATGGAGCGATTATAGTACCTATATTACAGGATTTTTCACCGAATGATGTTCATCATATTATTAACCATTCGGAATCCGTCTTTCTTTTCACCAGCGATGCGATCTGGGATAATCTTGAAGAAGAAAAAATTCCTTATATTCGTGCTGTCATCTCCCTCAGCGACTTTCATTGCCTACACCAAAAAGATGGCGAGACAGTAGAATACTTTATGAAAAATATCGACGATGAAATGGGAAAAGCTTATCCTAATGGGTATACCAAGGAAGATGTACATTATACTTCACTGTCTAACGACAAAATAATGCTTCTTAACTACACCTCGGGGACAACCGGTTTTAGCAAAGGCGTAATGCTTTCGGGCAACAATCTGGCGGGCAACGTAACTTTCGGTATACGTACGGAATTATTAAAACGAGGAGATAATGTACTTTCATTCTTACCTTTGGCACATGCTTACGGTTGTGCTTTTGATTTTCTCACTGCTACAGCCGTTGGCACACATGTCACTCTGCTCGGCAAGTTGCCTTCGCCAAAGATCATCATGAAGGCTTTTGAAGAAATAAAACCCAATCTTATTATATCTGTACCACTGGTTATTGAGAAAATCTATAAAAATATTGTTCAACCACTGATCAATAAACGTGGCATGAAATGGGCTTTGAATATTCCTCTGCTGGATACACAAATATATACCCAGATAAGAAATAAACTGGTGAGCGCATTTGGAGGAAGGTTTAAAGAAATCATCATTGGTGGTGCGGCTATGAATCCCGAAGTGGAAGAGTTCTTTAATAGAATCAAATTCCCTTTTACAATAGGATATGGTATGACTGAATGTGCACCACTCATCAGCTATGCACCATGGGATGAATTTATTCCTCGTTCTTCGGGCAAGATTCTAGATATCATGAAGGCGCGGGTATACAAGAAAAACGCCGATGATGAAATGGGAGAATTACAAATAACCGGTGAAAATGTGATGGTCGGCTATTACAAAAATCCGGAAGCAACAAAAGAAGCTTTTACCGAAGACGGATGGCTCCGCACAGGAGATTCGGGTACTATTGATGAACACGGTAATATATTTATCCGCGGACGTATGAAAACAATGATTTTGACCTCTAACGGGCAAAACATATTCCCTGAGGAAATCGAATCGGAACTCAACAATATACCATTTATACTAGAATGCCTGATCATAGAAAGAGATAGCAAATTAGTGGCTCTGGTAGTGCCTGACCGTGATTTACTAGGCTCATTGGGACTGGATAAAGAAGACTGCATCAAAACTATTATGGATGAAAACCTGAAAAATCTAAATAAAAATCTGGCGAGCTTCAAAAAAGTAAGCCAAATACAAATCTATCCGACTCCATTTGAGAAGACTCCGAAAAAGAGTATAAAAAGATATTTATATGATAGCATTGCCACTAAATAAACATTTAAAGTCTCAAAACAGGAGGAAAACTCTATTTCTTTAAATTTATGAAAAATATTTTGTTAAAATTGAACAACCTATCACAAAAGTCCATATATTTGCATCGTTTTAAGTACAAAAAATAAGTAATATTTTAAAAGCAAAGAAAATGAAAAAATTAGTATTGATGTTCGCTGTTGTTATGACAGCTATGACTTTCGCATCTTGTGGTAACAAAGCAGCTCAACAAGCACAAGCTGCTGCTGATTCTACTCGTATCGCTGACTCTATTTCTGCTGTTCAAGCTGCTGCTGCTGAAGCTGCTGCTGCAACAGATACAGTTGCTGCTACAGATTCAACTGCTGCTAACGCTGCTGCTGAATAATCGAGCAAAAGAAAAAGGAAACCTGTCATATAGATATGACAGGTTTTTTTGTGTTCAAACCGATCCATTCTATCTAAGGGGGGCCGGCCAAACAAATTCTAAAGAGAGAAATATAACCTATATAATTTATAACAAAAATAGGGAATGGATTAAATCCATTCCCTATTTTAAATATTATAATATAAAAAACTACAAACTATTCAGCAACAACTTCGAAAGGTATCTCAAGAGAAACCTCTTTGTGCAATTTAACAGTAGCAGAATATTTACCGATCTCTTTCACTGCATCCTTGATAATAATAGCTTTTCTATCAATTTCGTAGCCCAATTTGCTCAACTCATCAGCCAATTGTACATTAGTTACAGAACCAAAAATCGAGCCTGTTGAACTAACTTTTGTCGCAATTTTCAAAGAAACATCTTTCAACTTAGCAGCTAATGCTTCGGCATCATTTTTGATTTTCTCTAATTTGTGAGCACGTTGTCTCAAATCTTCTGCAAGCATTTTTTTTGCACTGGATGTCGCAATAACTGCTTTTCCCGTAGGAATCAAGAAATTACGACCGTAGCCGGATTTCACATTTACAATATCGTTCTTGTATCCCAAGTTCGACATATCTTCTTTTAAAATAATTTCCATACTATTATCCTCCTTATTTCATCAAATCTGTAACATAAGGCAATAAAGCCAAGTGACGAGCTCTCTTAACTGCCTGAGCTATACGACGTTGGAACTTCAAAGAAGTACCTGTAATACGGCGAGGAAGTATTTTGCCCTGCTCATTCAAGAATTTCTTCAAGAATTCAGGATCTTTATAGTCGATATACTTAATACCACTTTTTTTGAAACGGCAATATTTTTTCTTCTTAACATCTACTGAAGGCGGAGTTAAATATCTAATTTCCGATTGATTATTATTTTCCATCACTATTCTCCTTTTTAGTTGATTTTACACTTCTTCTTTTGGCAGCGTATTCGGCAGCATACTTATCCATCCTGAATGTCAGGAAGCGTATTACTCGTTCATCACGACGGAAGTTGACTTCCAAATTGTTAATGACAGACGGATCTGCCTTAAACTCTATCAATTGATAGAAACCTGTAGATTTCTTCTGAATTGGATAAGCCAATTTCTTCAGTCCCCAGTTCTCTTCATTGATAATTTCAGCTCCTTCTTTTTGAAGGATACCTTTAAATTTTTCTACCGTCTCCTTCATCTGAGCATCAGACAAAACGGGAGTTAAAATGAAAACGGTTTCGTATTGATTCATACTAACTTGAAATTAATTAAATTATTTATTTAAATACAAATGCGGCTGCAAAGTTAACGGATTAATTTGATATAACAAAAGAATAATTATTTTTTTATGCAAGATGTCTCAAAAAACATCAGGGAAGGATTATAAAGCAAAACTGAAAATTCAGAAGCACAAAGTAAAAATAAGAAAAAAGAGAAATTAAGGAGTAAACAACCATCATAAATATATAAAATCTTCTAAATCTGAAACAAAAAACTATTTTTTACATGAAATATTTTATCTATTGAGGAATTATGCTTTAATTTGTATCTAGAAATAACAATCTACTAATAAAAGATACACACATGAAAGGCTTACTGAAAAATTTAGGAGTGATATTAATCGTTATCGGTGCTCTCGTTTTGTTGATTTGCGCTTTTACAGGAAATGTAAACAACAATGGAGTTTTAATAAGCGCCGTAGGCTTAATTGTAATTGGTATAATATCTTATATTGTAATCAATAAAAGAATTATCGATTAAAAACTAAAGTCACAAAAAAAGACTGGGAAATAATTTTTTCCAGTCTTTTTTTGTACTAAAGAAGTACTAAAGCCTTTTGATTTTAATCACTTATCGGAGTAATCAATTTATAGCCTTTGCCATGAATATTAATTATTTCAATAGACTCATCTGCTTTCAAGTGCTTACGCAACTTTGTAATATAAACATCCATACTACGAGCATTGAAATAATTGTCATCAATCCAAATTGTCTTCAATGCAAAATCGCGCTGAAGAATCTCATTGGCATGTGCACACAGCAGACTTAACAGCTCAGACTCTTTGGTAGTCAATTTCGTCTGTTCTTCGCCGATAGAAAGAATCTGTTTTTGAGTATCAAAAGTAAATTTACCAATCTTGTAAATATTGCTTCCTTTATTCTTTTTACCGCGAACACGTCTCAATATAGCCTCAATCCTAAAGGTTAATTCTTCCATACTGAAAGGTTTTGTAATGTAATCATCAGCTCCAATCTTGAATCCATCCAAGATATCTTCTTTCAGCGTTTTAGCTGTAAGAAAGATAATAGGAATCTCTGAATTTGCCGAACGTACATCATGTGCCAAAGAAAAACCATCTTTTTTAGGCATCATTACATCAAATACGCATATATCGTATTTATTCTTCAAAAAAGCTTTGTAGCCTGCCTCACCATCGGGATATAAATCAGCAGAATAACCTTTTGCTTGTAAATATTCTCTAAGAAGCATGCCGAGGTTTTCATCGTCCTCGCACAATAAAATACGCAATTTTTCGTCCATATCATTAATTATTTAATAAAGGTAATGCAATAATAAATTTAGTGCCCACGTTCAACTCACTTTCGGCATGAATAGTACCCTTATGATCGGTAATAATTTTTTTCACATATGCCAATCCCAAGCCAAAACCTTTTACATCGTGCAGATTACCTGTATGCACGCGGTAGAACTTCTCAAATATTTTTTTTAAATTTTCTTTCTTTATACCGATTCCGTTATCCTCAATTGAAATCATAAATTTGCCCGATTCATTCCATGTACGGACTTTCAGCAGAAGATCTTTTTCCGGATTTTTATATTTAACGGCATTATCCATCAAATTAAATACTACATTGGTAATATGCATTTCATCAGCAAATATCATTGGATCCTTAGCTTCCAGATTTGATGAAATTTTACCACTATATCGTTCAACTTTCAAAGCGAAAGTATTCACAACACTCTCAATCATTTCATTAGCATTAATTTTCTTTCTCTTTAACATAGCCTTCTGTTTATCAAACATAGACATCTGCAATACCTTTTCAACCTGAAATCTCAAACGCTTTGTCTCATCATTGATAACTCCCGAAATATGATTGAACAGAGCCGGCGATTTGGAGACTGACGGATCTTGCAACATTTGAGCAGCCAATGAAATGGTAGAAATAGGCGTTTTAAATTCATGTGTCATATTATTGATAAAATCATTTTTCATCTCCGTCAACTTCTTTTGACGAAATACGATATATATCGTAAATATAAAAGTCACTAACAATACAAGAGTGAAAATAAGTGACGGCACCACAAAATTAATAGAACTGAAAATATAATCTTTTCTTCCGGGAAAATGAATTTTCAATATACTCATCTTCGAAGGCGGATCATTTTGGAATAGAGGCTGCGTATATGAATACTCCTCACCATCAGAATCATAATCGGGACAGTTATAGACTTTTTTGCCATCTTTATCTAGTACCGTAAAGTGATAAGGCAACTCTATCCCATTATTATACAAATCCATTTTTAAATAATCATCAAGCTCACGCAATCTTATCCTATTGCCTATTTTTTTATCACTTGCCCTATATATCATCTGCCAAGCAACCTCATCAAGTAATGCTCGTTGATATATATAACGGTTTTTAATAGCCTCAACCAAAGAACTGGAAGTTTGAGGAATTGTATTATGACCACGAACGAGAACCTTAGATAAACCGGATGGCCTGGCTGTCATCACCTTTAATTCAAATTCAGAATAACCGGTACCATTATGCGACTTCATAGAAAAATGTTGGGTCTCATGAAAAACATTCTGTTTGGGGACAGCAGAATTGGTAGCCAAGGCTTTCTTATCAGAATCAGAAATATCTTCTATTAACCATCGTTGAGTCTCTGCAAATTCCGCATCTTTAGAAACTTGATACAAAGCATTACGCACAGCCGTATCAAACTGTTCCTGACGAGTCTTTACCATCTCTTCTATATAATTGACCTGTAAATACAACAAGCTCAGAAAAGAAAGACCCATCACAATACTTAATATCCAAATTGTTGATTTCTTCATACGACAAATTTAACAAGTGCGAATTAGAATTCACAGTATATTAAGTACAATTAACCGTCAATGTCTTAATTTTAACTATAATACAAGATTTGATGCATCATTTGTGCTCTATATGCAACTTATATTTCCAGTCAATTGCAAATTTAATAAAATTTTAATTATTACAAAGCATAGATGGCCTTATTTTTAAACTTTATAAAGAAAAAAATCGCTGACTTTCTTTAAAAAAAGTCAACGATTTTAACATTTAATTTGCTAAAGCACACATTTCAAAGAACTTTCAGTAAAAAAAAGTTTTTTATTACTCTGATTCTTGTTCCTCAAAGTTCTTTATTAATTTAGCTTGTACATCAGATGGTACAAGTTCATAACTAGAAAACTTCATATTGAATGAAGCTCGTCCTCCAGTAAGCGAACTTAAAGCTACCGAATAAGAAGACATCTCCTTAAGTGGAACTTTAACTTCAAGTTTTTCATACCCCTTTTCACTACTCATCCCCATAATTACGGCACGACGTCCCTGGAAATCGCCTATCACATCACCCATTTTATCCGTAGGAACATAAACTTCAACATCATAAATAGGTTCAAGAATCTTCGGACTCGCATTTTTAAAAGCCTCGCTAAAAGCATGACGACCGGCAAGCATAAATGAAATTTCATTTGAATCAACCGGATGCATCTTCCCGTCATATACAATAACACGAACATCACGAGCATAAGAACCTGTAAGCGGACCTTGTTCCATTCGTGACATAACACCTTTTAATATAGCAGGCATAAAACGGGAATCAATGGCACCTCCTACGATACTATTGACAAAAACAAGCTTTCCTCCCCATTCCAATGGTATCTCTTCTACATTTTTGACATTAACTTTGAATTCCTGTCCATTGAACTTATAAATAGTCTGAATAGGAGCACCTTCTTTATAAGGTTCCACAATCAGATGAACTTCACCGAATTGCCCGGCACCACCTGATTGTTTCTTATGGCGATAATCAGCACGGGCAGCCTTTGTTATTGTTTCACGATAAGGAATCTTAGGCTCCTCATACTTAATCAAAATTTTGTCATTGTTCTCCAAACGCCATTTCAAGGTACGTAAATGAAATTCACCTTGACCATGAATCAACGTTTGCTTCAATTCTTTTGATTGCTCAACGATCCATGTAGGATCCTCTTCACGCATACGATTAACAGCATTCATCATTTTTTCGACTTCAGCTTCATTTATCGGCTTAATCGCACGAGTATATTTATAATTAGGATATTTAATAAAGTTAAACTTATAATTGACATCCTTACCATTCAGTGTATTACCAGTCTTTACATCTTTCAATTTTACCGTAGCACCAATATCACCGGCATTTAATTGATCAATCTTTACACGATTGGACCCCGCTACAACGAATAATTGGGTAATACGTTCTTTAGACCCCTTGTTTGCATTAATCAAATCATCACCTTCACGAACAATACCGCTCATCACCTTAAAATATGACACCTCACCGATATGCGGCTCAACACTTGTTTTGAAAAAATACAAAGATTCCGGCCCCTTAACATCCGGTTCGATTTCTTCTCCATTTGTTCCTTGAACTTTCGGCATTTCAGAAACAAAAGGAATTACATTACCAAGAAATTCCATCAGTCGGCGAACACCCATATTCTTTCCTGCACAAACACAAAAGACAGGAAACATACCACGACTAGCCAAACCCTCACGGATTCCTTGACGCATATCATCTTCCGACAAAGAATCTTGATCAAAGAATTTCTCCATCAAATCCTCATCATTCTCGGCCGCTGCCTCAACCAACTTTGTATGCATCTGTGTAGCTTTATCCATTTCTGATTTAGGAATATCCTCTATAATAGGAGCACCACCTTCTGGCTTCCATGAATATTTTTTCATCAAAAGCACATCAATGATGGAATTGAAATCGGGACCTGTAGAAACCGGATATTGAATAGGAACAACTTTAGAACCGTAAGATTCTTTGAGCTGTGAA
>Ga0172377_10002959_pt1 | contig 17420 bp, 16 predicted proteins | sample Pumphouse3metaG_FD_119749 | JGI IMG/M metagenome (GOLD analysis project Ga0172377, IMG submission 119749) | Leachate microbial communities from a municipal landfill in Southern Ontario, Canada - Pumphouse #3 metaG | ecosystem: Engineered > Solid waste > Landfill > Unclassified | place: Canada...
ACTTTATCGATTGCGCCGCTGAAAATCCAGGGGTGCCTGCGGAGTGCTGATTTTTCCTTGCCCGCGAGGAGCGTTATCGCCTTCATTCCCGGTTTTTCTTTCATTAGAGTTTCGCCTGGAATTCGTGGAATACGCGCAGGAGTTCATCGTAGTTCTGCGTTGTCGGAAACTGCGGAAACTGCGCGGTCACGTTCGCGGGCGCGCGGAAGAACGCCCCCTGGTCCGCTTCAAGGAGCATTCCCGTGTCGTTGAAGGAGTCGCCGGAGGCGAAAACCTTGAAGTTCAGCGAATGGAGAGCCTTGACTGTCGCACGTTTCTGATCTTGGATGCGCAGGTGGTAAGAGGTGATGTGGTCGTTTTTGACGGTCAGGTTGTGGCAGAAGATCGTCGGCATGCCCATCATCTTGATGAGCGGATAGGCGAATTCCTGAAACGTGTCGGTGAGGATGATGACCTGCGCTTCATCGCGGAGTTTGTCCACGAAATCCTTCGCGCCGTCGAGGAGTCCGAGCGAGGCGATGACTTTCTGAATCATTGAAAGGGTGAGGTGCTCGCGTGCGAGGATCCTGAGGCGGCCGCGCATCAGTTCATTGTAATCCTGAATATCGCGCGTGGTGAGGCGGAGATCGGGAATGCCCGTCTTTTCGGCGACGGCGATCCAGATTTCCGGGGTGAGCACGCCTTCCATGTCGAGCGTGACGACGCATTGCTTGGTGAACATAGTTTGTACCGGCTCAGACCTTGCGGTCTTTCAGAATGTCCCGGATTTCATCCGGGGTGATGATGTATTTGTTGCGGCAGAAATCGCAGATCATTTCGATGTCCTTGTTTTCATCGATGAGATTCTGCAGGTCCGCGGTCGGGATGGCGGCGAGGCTCGAAAGCGTGCGCACCTTGCTGCAGGGGCAATAGACGGTCGGCGTGATTTCGCGGACGACTGAAATGTCGTAATCCCCGGCGATATTCCGGAGAAGTGCGTCGAGCGCATAAAAATGCCCGTCATAGAACTTGCCGAACTTGGGGAGCTTCATGATGGATTCCTCGAGCGCGGAAAGATCTGCCGGGGCGAGGTCCGGGTATGCTTCCAGATAGAAGCCTACGGCGTAGTCCAGCTTGGATGCGTCGTTTGCGTTGTTCTTCGCCTCGATGCCGATCGCGGAATGCGTCTGTTCCGATTGCAGCATATAGACGGAAAGGTCGCGCCCGATGCTTTCGGAAACGGCGTCGATGATGCTGTCGTGTACGCGCTTGCCTTTTTCATCGAGCTTGATGACTTCGAAGGTCTGCGGCGAAAGCGCCGGCTCGAAATTCTTGGTGCGGAGGATGTCTTCCTGGGGAATCATCGCGCGCAGGAGCCCCTGCGGGGTGGATTCCGCGACCACTTTGGAGATATCGCCGGAAAAACCGACGCGCACGCTCACCGTGCCTGCGTATTTGAGGCCGCTCGAGAGAAAAATCGAGGCGATGGAGGTTTCGGCGAGAAATTTGAGGGAATAGGCGGTCGCGCCGTGTTTCTTTCCGAGTTCGTTCGCGCATTGCGTGATGTCGACGAGGACGAGGCGGAACGGCGCTTTTGCCCCGGTTGCCCGTATAATGCGGTCTTTCGCGGTGGTTTCCATGCAGAAAAATATAGAAAATCACGCAAAAAACAATTAAATTAGGGAATGTAAGTGTGAACATTAAGAGGTTTCTATGGAAAAGAGAATGTTGTTCCTCATGGCTGATGGTTTTGAAGAGATGGAATTCACTGCGCCTTATGATATCCTGATGCGCGCCGGGGTCAAGGTGACGCTTGCGAGCATTCATGAAGATGCAATGGTGGAGAGTGCGCGCGGGCTCCAGATCCGCACGGACGCTCTCTTTCCCGAGATCCGCCGCGCGGATTATGACGGCATATTCCTCCCGGGAGGCGCCCGCGGAGTCCAGAATCTGCGCGCCTCGGAAGACGTGCTCGATTGCGTCCGCGAATTTTACGAGAACAAGAAATGGGTGACCGCCATCTGCGCCGGGCCCACTGTGCTCGCCGCCGCGGGAATCCTCCAGAATCACAAGGTGACGAGTTATCCCGCCAATGAAGCGGATCTCGCTCCGTATTGCAAGGCATACCTTCAGGATCGCGTCGTCGTGGACGGCAAGGTTGTGACGAGCCGCGGCCCGGGCACCGCCGAGGAATTCGCGCTCACGCTTGTGACGCTCCTTCTCGGACAATCGAAAGCGACGGAAATCCGGAAGGGCATCGTCGCCCGGTGATTTTAAATTTTAGTTTATATGAAAAGCGTCCGGAATACACCGGACGTTTTTTGTTTTTTGTACTTTCTCACCCGACACTGTGCTCGAGCTTCAGCGTCAATAACTGCCGTGCTTCCGTCGCGAATTCTCCGGGGAGTTCCTTGAAAACGTCTTTGCAGAATCCGCCGACCATCGCCTGAATCGCGTCTTCGCGCTTGATCCCGCGGCTTTCGAAATAAAAGAGCTGGTCTTCGCTGATGCGGCTCGTGGATGCTTCGTGTTCTGTCTGTGCCGTGGGTGTCGCGACCGTGATGTAGGGGAAAGTGTGCGCGGCGCTTTTGCTCCCGACGAGCATACTGTCGCATTCGGTGTAATTGCGTGCGCCTGTCGCGCTCTTTCGGATGTCCACGAGTCCACGGTAGGCGTTGCTGCTTTCGTCCGCGCTGATTCCCTTGCTGATGATGGTGCTGCGCGTATTCTTCCCGATATGAATCATCTTGCTTCCGGTATCAGCCTGCATCTTTCCATTAGTTAAAGCGACGGAATAAAATTCACCGACGGAGTTGTCACCCAGAAGCACGCAACTTGGATATTTCCAGGTGATCGCGCTGCCCGTTTCGACCTGCGTCCAGCTGATGCGGCTATTTTTGCCTGCGCATTTTCCGCGTTTGGTGACAAAGTTGTACACGCCGCCTTCCCCTGTTTTACGGTCGCCCGCATACCAGTTCTGCACCGTGCTGTACTTTATGCTCGCGTTGTCTTTCGCGATGAGCTCCACGATCGCGCTGTGGAGCTGGTGGCTGCTGAACTCTGGCGCGGTGCAGCCTTCGAGGTAACTTACGCTCGCGCCTTCGTCCGCGATGATGAGCGTGCGTTCGAACTGCCCGGCTTCCTTGTTGTTGATGCGGAAGTAGGTGGAAAGGTCCATCGGGCACTTGACTCCGGGCGGAAGGTAGATGAAGCTTCCATCGCCGAAAACAGCGCTGTTGAGCGCCGCGAAATAATTATCGCCTGCGGGGACGACGCTTCCGAGATATTGTTCCACAAGTTCCGGATATTCCTGGATAGCGTCGGAGATGGAGCAGAAGATGATGCCCATTTCCATCAATTTTTTCTTGTGGCTCGTGTAGATGCTGACGCTGTCGAATACGGCATCCACGGCGACGTTCGCGAGGCGTTTCTGTTCGTCGAGCGGAATGCCTAGCTTGTCGAAAGTCGCGAGGAGTTCCGGGTCCACGTCTTCGATTTTGTCGTGGCTCTTTTTCGTTTTGGGCGCGGAGTAGTAGACGATGTCCTGCAGGTCCACGGGCTTGAAATGAAGCTCGCCCCAGTGGGGCTGTTCCATCTTGCAAAGCTTTTCGTAGGCACGCAGGCGGAAGTTCAGCATGAACTCCGGCTCCTTGCGTATCGCGGACGCGCGGCGGATCACGTTTTCATTGAGCCCTTTTTCAAAGGCTTCATTTTCGATCGGTGTGACGAATCCGTATTTGTAAGTATCGGCCATTTCGGTGTGCAATTTAGAAAAAACGAGGACCGTTGCGATTGCCGCGGCGTGCGTCAAGCCTCGCAATGACTTCCAGTGCGGTTATTCCTGTGCGGAGCGGAGCGCTTTCAAGAAGCCCCGTGCGTATTTCTTGAGCTTGAATTCACCCACGCCCGGCACTTCCGCGAATTCATCGATGTCCGCAGGGCGCCGCGTCGCAATTTCCACGAGCACTTTGTCGCTGAACACGATGTAGGGCGGAATGTCCGCCGTGTCCGCGAGTTCCCTGCGGTAGGCGCGGAGCGCTTCGAAAATCCGCAGGTCGCCCCCTTCGAGTCCATTTTTGAATTTCCGCTTCTCCGCCGCTGCACCGCCTTCCGCGGAAGGCATCGCGGCCGTTGTCTTTAGTAGCTTGTCTTCGATCAGCGCAAGTTCGATATTCTTTTGCCCGAACAGCACTTCGCGGCCGTAAGGCGTTATGCGGAGCGGCTTCCCCTCGGTGTATGCCATCGCAATGCAGCCGAGGTGAATCAACTGCTGCAGGTAACCGTGCCACTTGAACGCCGGCGTCTTTTCGCCCACGCCGAACGTCTTTAATTTGTCATAACCCTTGTCGAAAATTTCCGCCCGCTGTGAACCGCGGAGAATGTCTGTGATCATCGTCGCATTTTCGCATTCGTGCACGCGGGCTATTGCGGAGAGCGCTTTCTGCGCAAGGATAGTTCCGTCGAACCGTTTGGGCGGATGGCGGCAGATGTCGCAGTTCCCGCAGTCCTTTTCGAGCGTCTCGCCGAAGTAGCTGAGAAGAATACGCCGGCGGCACACGGGACTTGTCGCGTAGTGCTGCATCCGCGCGAGTTTTTCAAGCTGGAGATCCTTCTGCGCGCTCTCTTCCGCGAATTTTGCGAGCTGCACGATATCCGAATCCGAATAAAAGAGGAGCGTGTCGGCGGGGAGTCCGTCGCGTCCCGCGCGTCCTATTTCCTGGTAGTAGCCCTCCATGCTTTTGGGCGTATTGTAGTGAATCACGAAGCGGATGTTCGATTTGTTGATGCCCATTCCGAAAGCGATCGTCGCGCAGATGACCTGCGTGCGGTCGCGCAGGAAATCTTCCTGGATGCGGGAGCGTTCATCGGCGTCAAGCCCCGCATGGTAAGCCTCCGCGTCTATCCCGTTCCTGCGGAGTTCATCCGCGACGTCTTCCGTGGATTTGCGGCTTAGGCAGTAGATGAGCCCGCTTTGGTTCTTGCGGCGTTCGATGAACCGAACGATTTCCTGGAGTTTGTCCTTCTTGCGGTAATCGCATTTCACGGCGAGCGAAAGGTTCGGACGGTCGAATGAATCGATGATCGTGTTCCCGGCAGGAATATCAAGCTGCCGCAGAATGTCCTCCCGCGTCATGGAGTCCGCCGTAGCCGTAAGCGCGATGACGGGAATTTGCGGAAACTTTGTACGCAATGCGTGAAGCTGCGTGTATTCCGGCCGGAAATCGTGGCCCCATTGCGAAATGCAGTGCGCTTCGTCGATTGCGAAAAGGGAGACGGGGGAGCGCGGGAGAAGATTCTCGATTTCGAATACGAGGCGTTCAGGGGAAATGTACAGAAGCTTCAGCTCCCCGCGTGCGAATTGCGAACGGACCTCCCGGGATTCGTCGGGCGAAAGCTGACTGTTGAGCGCGGCGGCGGCGACGCCGTTTTCGCGCAGGGAATCCACCTGGTCCTTCATCAGCGCGACGAGAGGGGAAATGACGACCGCCGTCCCGGGGAAAATGAGGGCGGGAATCTGATAGCAGAGCGACTTGCCGCCGCCCGTGGGCATCAGGGCGAGCGTGTCCTTGTGTGCGAGTACCTGCCCGAGCACTCGCTTCTGCGCGGGCCGGAAATCATCAAAACCGAAGGTCTCTTTAAGCGCTTTCCGCGCTTCTGCGAATAAATCCATGGACCGCAATATAGAAATACTGCACAAAAGGGTAGTGTGGAACCACTATTCCACGTCCATTTCCACTTTGTAAACGGCATCGCCCTGTTCTCTTCCGTCACGCCCGGCTTTTCACCAAAGCAATTTTTAGAGGTACCCTTAAGCGTATCCTTTGCGTTATTTTGTCTGTAAAATTCCGTCTTGAGCTTGAATTTCCTATACGCGGCTATGGATTCCTTCGGGTTGCAGTACTGCGTAAAGGTAAGCTTCATCTTCGGGTATTTCTTGAAAATTTCCGCGTAGCGGGCGGCTTTCGCGTATTGGTCGCTCTGGAAATCCGCATAGAGCGAGTCGAATGCGATTTCATCTTTTTCCTGAATGTCCGCCCGAGCGCGTTTCCCAAAAGACGGATGGGGGAGACTGTGACTTTCACAAGCAGGTTCACGAGCGTCTTGAGGATGCTTCTGCCGTAAGAGAACTGCGGATCATGGATATTGCCCTTGACGGGAACGTCGAAGTCAATTTTCCCGTCCTCGTCCTTTACGATGTAGAGAGCGAGCTTGAGCGGAACTTTGTATTCTTGTCCTTGTCGCCCTCTTCGATGTCGAAGTGCGCGCTCGCTCCGTTCACCCCGATGGAATCCACGCGGATGCGCTTTGTCCGGATGTTCGCTTCCGCAAGTCTTTGCCCGATGTGCGCGATGTTATAGTTGACTTTGACTCCGAGTGAACTGCCTTCGCCGTATCTTCTGCGGCGGTGTCTTTCTTTGCGGAATTCTACGGAACAAAGCACAGCAGGAGGCAGCTGAAGTTGAATACCGTGCTGTCCTGTATGACACGCGCATAAGGCGCCGTGGGGTGTACGTTCTCGACGTGGAGCGCTTCGATTTTTGATTTTCCGTCCGGTCCATTCTTCGGAATGATTCTCAATGTCGCTTTTTGCGAAAGGTGGGAGCGCGAATGCGACGAGGATGAGCAACGCTGCGATACAGATGAAGATGATAGTGAGAATTTTTGAGAAGTCCGTGATGCATTTTAATGCGCGGATTCATTCTCTGGTCTTGTTAAAAAGGGCGCCGTTTGGCGTCCTTCATAAATGTTTATTGTTGTACCGGCGCCTGTGGCGCGGGGTCTACGCCTTCGAGCGGAATGCCGCCTGGGTAATTCGCGAGCGGATCTTCGGGTTCCACCGTCAAGTTGTAGTAAACTTTATTCTGAAGTTCATCTTCGATGTAGAAAAGCGTGCCGCCCATCGCGGAGCCGCAGCCGGCGCAGGCTCCCTGGAACCGGACCTGAACGCGGGTCTTGTCCTTGATTCCGAGGACTTCCAGGTCGCCGCCATCGTTTTGGAGCGTGCTGCGCACGTTGATGTGCAGGCATTCTCCGATTTTTGCGAGGCGTTCGTCATCAGTGAGCGCGTCCCATTCCTTGTCCGCTTCCGCGCGCCCTTCCGCGCTCTGCGTGCGGTATTTTATGCGTTCCATCGTTTCGCGGGTGGCGAGTGCGACGATCTTCTTTTCGGGGTAGGCATCGTGGAGCTTCAGAAGAAGCGCGGCGAAGGACGCTTTTTCGGGCGCGTTTTCCGGGAACGCCGGAGTCGCCGGGTCATCGCGGAGTTCCTTTTCCAGGTCTTCGGTCTTGATCTGTACAAGCGTATCGACGTGTTGCTTCTGGAGTTTTTCGCAGAGCAGGTCCGCGAGAGCAGTGAAAACCGGACCGCCGTAAGTGAAAAACCGCGTTTCCAGAATCTGATCCGATTCCGGGTCGATCATCAGGTAAATCTTGAGGCTGGATTCCTTGCCGTCCACGAGGGCGAGGCCCTTTTCATCCGCTTCTATCTGGAATATGGCACCACGGTATTTGGGGTAGCGCGCGAGTTCAGTCAGCTTTTTCGAGAATTTAGCATCGGATGAGTCTTCCATGTGCGCAAATTTAGCTAAATAATTCCCGCGTCAAAGGTGAAAAGAATCACTTAAAAGGTTTATGTAAGATGAATTCAGTGATGACGGAGAAAACAGGCCTGGTGCTCGAAGGCGGCGGTATGCGCGGCCTCTACACGGCGGGCGTCCTCGATTATTTTCTGCAGGAAAACTTCTTCACGGATGCCGTCGTCGGCGTTTCCGCGGGCGCGGTGCAGGCCTGCAATTTCGCGTCCCGGCAGTTCAAGCGCAGCGCCCGCGTGTACCTCGCATACATCGGCGACAAACGTTACCTGAGCTGGCGATCGTGGTGGAAAACGGGTGATATCTTCAACACGGATTTCTGCTACAACCGCATTCCGAACGAACTCGATCCCTTTGACTACGAGACTTTCGCCAAGTCCCCGATGAAGTTCTACGCGGGTGTCACCGATGTCGAAACGGGCAAGGCCGCTTATCTCGAAATCAAGGATCTCCGCACGCAGATGGACTGCCTCCGCGCTTCGGGTTCGCTTCCTCTCGTTTCGAACATCGTCGAAGTGGATGGCCATAAATACCTCGACGGCGGCATTGCGGACAGCATTCCCATCGGCTTTTTCCGCAGCGCGGGTTACGGCAGGAATATCGTCGTCCTTACGCGCGAGGCGGACTACCGCAAAAAGCCCACGGCGGCGATGCCCCTCATCCGCTGGAAATACCGTAAGTATCCAAATTTCGTACAAAGTTCAGCGACCCGTTACATCCGTTACAATGAGACGCTTGATCTCCTCGAAGAACTGGAACGCAAAGGCGAAGTCTTTGTCATTCGCCCGCAGAAAAAGGTGGAGCTCGGCCGCCTCGAAAAGAATCCGGAAAAGCTGAAGGCCCTTTACGAGGAAGGCTTCTCCGAGGCGAAGGCGCTGTTCCCGAAGCTCATGGAGTTCATCGGGAAAAGTAAAACGGTGCGGAAGAAAGGATAGCCGCGCCCCTACGGGGGCTCCCGTATCATCAGGCTTGACCATCGGGACGGATAGCAATGACTGCTTACTTTGGAATGGATTGCCGCTTTGCCATATAAAAAGCGGAACCTTCCGGTCCCGCTTTTCGTATAACGTTATATTGTGCGCTTATCGCCGGTTTTTACGAGAAGAAACTCTTCACCTTTGAAAGCAGGCTTTCTTCCTGCGCGGTTTCCTTGTCCTTGCGGATTTCGGCGAGTTCTTTGTAGAGCTCCTTTTCGCGAGCGGAAAGGTCCGTCGGAATCTGGGCCTTCACATCCACGAACAGGTTTCCGCGGTCGCCCTTGCCGTTGAGCGGAGGAAGCCCCTGTTCGCGCAAACGGAACGTGCTTCCGGGCTGCGTCCCCGCGGCTATCTTGATGCTCACTTCGCCGCCATCAAGCGTCGGAATGCGCTGCGTTCCGCCGAGGGCGAGTTTGTGGATGGGCACGTCGATGGAGCAGCGGAGATCCTCGCCGTCGCGCGTATAGAAGCTATCCTTCTTTTCTGCGATGACCACGAGCAGGTCCCCGGAAGGTCCGCCGTTCGGGCCGCAGTGGCCTTCGCCTCTCAGGTTCAGATACTGGCCTTCCGCGACACCCTGTGGAATCTTGATGGAAATCGTTTCCTCTTCGATGACGCGGCCTTCGCCGTGGCAGTGGGGGCATGGATGCGCGATTTTTTCGCCGGTGCCGTTGCAGTCCGGGCACACGCTTTCCGTCACCATCTGGAAGAACGACTGCGTCACCCGGCGGACTTTGCCCGCGCCGCCGCAGGTGGGGCAGGTCTTGATGTCTGAACCGCCCTTGCCGTTGCAGTCGGTGCAAGGTGCGTAGCGCTTGATGCGCACCTTCTTCGTTACGCCTTCGAGAATTTCCTTGTACGAAAGCGCAATCTTGATCTGCAGATCCTGGCCGCGCGGCGGGCCCGATTTACGGCGTGAAGACGAACGCCTTCCTCCGCCGCTGAACCCTCCGAACCCTCCGCCGCCGAAAATGTCGCCGAACTGGCTGAAAATATCCTCGAAACTTGAAAATCCCTGGCCACCGCCGAATCCGCCGGCCCCCGCGCCCGGCATATCGTGCCCGAACTGATCGTAATTCGCACGTTTCTGCGAATCAGAGAGCACTTCGTAGGCTTCCGCGGCTTCCTTGAACTTTTCCTCGGCTTCCTTGTTGCCCGGGTTCTTGTCCGGGTGGTATTTGATGGCGAGCTTTTTGTACGCGTGCTTGATTTCTTCAGCACTCGCCGTCTTCGCAACGCCAAGGACATCATAGTAATCTCTTTTTTCGCTCATAGCCGTTCCCGTTCTTTAGATCATCAAATTCCGCGATTTCAAAACCTATAAAATCATCTTTAAAAAGGCTGTAAATGTAGAAAAGGGATTTTCCCTTTTTCAGGGAAAATCCCCTTTTCTCTCTCATGAGAATTTCTCCGGGGCGGAGAAATTCCCTTTGGTTATTTTTTCTTATCGTCATCGACCACGGTGTAGTCGGCGTCGATAGGTCCGTTGTCCTTCTTGGGCTGTTCCTGCTGCGGGTGTTCCTGCCCTGCGGAAGCTCCACCCATTCCGGCCCCGGCCGCACCCTGGGCCGCTCCGGCAGCCTGAGCCATATCGTTCAGGATCTTCTGGAGCTTTTCCATGGACGAGTTCACTTCGGAAAGCGAATTTGAATTCTTCTTGTCATTCACTTCCTTGACAGCGGCTTCAATCTGGCTGCGGACATCAGCGGGGAGCTTGTCACCTGCGGCCTTGAGCGTGCTCTCGGCCTGGTAGACCATCTGTTCCGCCTTGTTCTTCGCATCGATGAGTTCACGCGCGTCCTTGTCCTTCTGCGCGTTCGCCTCGGCGTCCTTCACCATCTTGTTGATTTCGCTTTCGGACAGTCCGCTCGAAGACGTGATCTTAATGGACTGTTCCTTGCCCGTTTCCTTGTCCTTCGCGCTCACGTGCACAATGCCGTTCGCATCGATATCGAAGGTCACTTCAATCTGGGGCACTCCGCGCGGTTTCGCCGGGATGCCGGTGAGGTCGAAGCGTCCGAGCGTGCGGTTGTCGCGGGCGAATTCGCGTTCGCCCTGCAGCACGTGGATGGTCACTGCGGACTGATTGTCTTCCGCGGTGCTGAACACCTGGCTCTTCTTGGTCGGAACGGTCGTGTTGCGTTCGATGAGCTTGGTCATCACGCCGCCGAGGGTTTCGATGCCGAGGGAAAGCGGGGTCACGTCGAGCAGAAGCACGTCCTTCACGGAAGAATCGCCGGCGAGGACAGCGCCCTGAATGGCGGCGCCCATGGCGACCACTTCATCCGGGTTCATGCTTTTGTTCGGTTCCTTACCGAAGAAGCTCTTCACCGCGGCCTGCACGGCCGGGATACGGGTGGAGCCGCCGACGAGGATCACTTCGTCGATTTCGGAAAGCTTGAGGCCGGAATCCGCGATGCACTTGCGGCACGGCTCGATGGAGCGTTCCACGAGGTGTGCGGTCAGCTGATCGAACTTCGCGCGGGAAAGCGTGATGTCGAGGTGCTTCGGGCCCGTAGCGTCCGCCGTGATGAACGGCAGGTTGATGTTCGTACTCGTCGTCGCGGAGAGGTCGATTTTCGCCTTTTCGGCGGCGTCCTTCAGGCGCTGGAGGGCCATGCGGTCCTTCTTGAGGTCGATGCCCGGATTCGTCTTCTGGAATTCGGAGTTAATCCAGTCGATGATGACTTCATCGAAGTTATCGCCGCCGAGCATCGTATCGCCGTTCGTCGCCTTCACTGTGAACATGCCGTCGTCGATTTCGAGGATGGAAATATCGAACGTACCGCCGCCGAGGTCATACACGGCGACTTTTCCGCTCTTCTTGGAGTCGAGTCCGTAGGCGAGCGCCGCGGCTGTCGGTTCGTTCACTATACGGAGCACTTCAAGGCCCGCGATTTTACCCGCGTCCTTGGTCGCCTGGCGCTGGGCGTCGTTGAAGTAGGCAGGGACGGTGATTACCGCCTGGGTGACGCCCTGGTTCAGGTAATCTTCGGCGATCTTCTTCATCGTCTGGAGAACCATTGCGGAAATCTCAGGAGGTGCGAATTCCTTGTCGTCGATCTTTACGCGCACGGGTTCAGTGCCGGTGCCGATCAGGTGGTACGGCATGTGCTTCTCGGCGTCGGAGCATTCTCCGCCGCGGCGGCCCATGAAGCGCTTGATGGAATAAACGGTCTTTTCCGGGTTGGTGATGGCCTGGCGTTTTGCGACGTGACCCACGAGGCGTTCGTCGTTCTTGCCGAACGCGACGATGGACGGGGTGGTGCGGAAGCCTTCCGCGTTGGCCATGACGACGGGCTTGCCGCCTTCCATGACTGCCACGCAGCTGTTTGTCGTTCCGAGGTCGATACCGATGATCTTGCTCATAATTTGAATTCTCCTATTAAATTCTTTTTGCCCTTGTGTTTAGCAAAATATGTGCCATTCTTTAAAACTGCCGTATTTCATCTGAAAAAGGCAGTTTAAATGGCGATTGTTTCATTTTGAAGCGCTTTCCTTCGCCGGACCGGAAGACACGATGACCTTCGCCGTCTTGAGGAGCTTGTTCTTGATCTTATAACCTTTCTGGAACACCTGCGCGACGTGTTCCTGAGGAACCGTTTCCGAGGGCTGGGACATCAGCGCTTCGTGAAAATTGGGGTCGAAGGCTTTGCCGACGGGGTCGATCTGTTCAAGGCCCGCGTCTTTCAGAATCTTTCCGAACTGCGCGTGGATGAGCTGCATCCCCTTTTCGAATGCGGCGAGGTCCTGCGCCTTGTTGCCCGCGTCGAATGCGCGTTCAAAGTTATCCAGAACTTCGGAGAGCTTTCCGAGGAGCTTCGCGTTCGCTGTTTCGATGAGCTCGACCTGTTCCTTGGCGGAACGGCGGCGGAAGTTGTCGAATTCGGCCATCAGGCGGATGTAGCGGTCCTGGGCGTCCGCGGCACTCTTTTTGAGGCCGGCGATTTCTTTTTCCGCGGCGGCTTTCGCTGCCGCGGCTTCGACTTTCGCTTTGTCGAGCGGCGAGGGTTCCGCCTTCGGCTCTGTTTTCGTCTCCTCTTTCACTTCGGCTTTCGCTTTCGTTTCCGCGGCCTGTTGCTGCGCCTGCCCGTTCTCCACGGGAGCCGCATTCTGTTGATTCTGCTGCTGATTGCTCTGTTGTTCTGCCATTAGGTTGTTTCCTGATTCCTTAAAAAATATCCGCCGCATTATTAGCGATAATCGTGCCAATCCGTTTTGTTTCATTTTGAAGCGTTCCGTAGCCTGGTTTTTAAAAGAAAAGGGCCCGCGTTTTGCGACGGGTCCTGTTGCAAAGAGCGGATGATCTATCAGTTGCAGCCTGTGGCGGTGCAGTTGCTGTTTGTATCGAGCGCGCCGCCGGTGTAGGTGGACCAGTCATCCTTCCAGATGATGTGGTTCGTCTTGGTCGTGTTGATCGTGCTCATATACTTGTCGATCAGGTACTGCGGGCACTGGACTTCTTCCCAGTTGTAGGTGGGATTATCCGCCGCCATGTACCAGTCCGCGTACCAGTTGCAGCCGCGGAGGAGGTTCGGATAGCCGGTGAATGCCGCTGCGCACATATCCTTGACGCAGGATTGGTAGTTCGCCACGGTGTTGTCATAGCCTAGGGAACTCTGGCATTGCGTCAGGAAACCTCCGTATTTGGCACCCCAATTGACACTGCTGCCGTTGACCATCGTGGAGAGCGCGTCATATTGTCCGACGCCGCCGCCCGGGACCATCAGGTCGAACTGTCCTTGTTCAACGTCATATCCGATGTTAGACTGCATCACGATCATGTGCTTGCCTTTGAGGGCCTTGTGCGTCGCTTTTATGTCGTTTGCATGGTTTCCGCCGTTGAACTGGATGTGGTAGCATTTGCCGCAGGCGCCGGCGCTCGTGGAACCGGGGCCGGCGACATAGCCGTAAGAGAGCGTATCATTCACTTCAATGGGAGCCATGTCCGTGCAGGCGAATGCCCCGGCGCTGCCGGAACCGCAGGCGCTGTTTGTGCCCTGATAGCCGATCCAGTACTGTTGAACGGCTTTGGCGAGCGTGTATGTCGGAATTTCGATGTCGTGGATGTTGCAGTTGCGCGTCGTTCTGTAGCCCGCCTGGTAAGTGGCTTCGCTGGTCGTGTCGACGTTGCCCGGCCAGGAACAGCTGGGCTTGCAGGCATCCCAGTAACGGGAGCTCCAGCCCGTGCCGGAACCGCCGCTCGCGAGCAGGTTGCTGTATGCCGCGACGGGGTATGTGCTGATGTCCGAACCCGCGGATGTCGAGGAGGTGATGGTCGTGCCTGCGGAGGAGGAGGTGACGACCGCTGCGGAAGACGTCGCCGTGGCGGCGGAGGATTGCGTCGGGTTGATGACTGCTGCGGAAGACGTTCCCGTACTTGCGGAGGATTGCGTCGGGTTGATGACGGTCGCGGAAGATGTCGCCGTGGCGGCGGAGGATTGCGTCGGGTCAACGACAGTCGCGGAAGACGTTCCCGGATCCGCGCTCGCTGAGGAGATACCGCTGAGATTTAACGAGGAGCTGGTATCGCTGCAGGCGAGGAAGGCGGCGACGGTCGCTACGGAAAGCGCCGCGGGAAGAAGTATTTTCTTTTTCATAAAAGGAGACCTCGGGAATAATTTTACGCCCCAAAAATATATTCTTGGCACAAAAAATTAAAAGAAAACAGGAAAAAGAACAGAGTTTTTTGTGGAATATCACGGAATAAAAAAGGCCCCGCTTTAGAGCGAGGCCTTTTATCCCTTTTTTAGGATGGATTACATCATGCCGCCCATACCGCCCATGCCCGGGTTCATCGCCGGGGCAGCGGACTTGGGTTCCTTCTTCTCGACGATCACGCAATCCGTCGTGAGGATCATTCCTGCGATGGAAGCCGCGTTCGTGAGAGCGGTCTTCGTCACCTTCGCCGGGTCGATGACGCCCGCCTTGATGAGGTCTTCATAGACATCGGTCTTCGCGTTGTAACCGAAGCCGTCCTTGCCTTCCTTGACCTTGTTCACGACGACGGAGCCTTCGAGACCCGCGTTCGTGACGATCTGGCGGAGCGGTTCTTCGATCGCGCGGCGGATGATCGCGGTACCGGTCTTCTGATCGGCGTTGTCGAACTTGACGGAATCGATTGCGTCCGCAGCACGGATGAGGGCGACGCCGCCACCGGCGACGATGCCTTCTTCGACAGCGGCACGGGTCGCGTGCATGGCGTCATCCACGCGGTCCTTCTTTTCCTTCATTTCGACTTCGGTAGCGGCACCGACCTTGATCACGGCGACGCCGCCGGCGAGCTTCGCCAGGCGTTCCTGGAGCTTCTCGCGGTCATAGTCGCTCGTTGTAGTCTCGATCTGCTTGCGGATCTGACCGATGCGGTTCTGAATTTCCTTCTTGTCGCCCGCACCTTCGACGATCGTGGTGTTGTCCTTGGTGATAGTGATGGACTTGGCGCGACCAAGAACGGAGATCGGGGCATCTTCAAGTTTTCCGCCCGTTTCTTCGGACACCAGCTGACCGCCGGTGAGGATGGCGATATCCTGGAGCATTGCCTTGCGGCGGTCGCCGAAGCCCGGCGCTTTCACTGCCGCGACCTTCAATGTGCCGCGGATTTTGTTCACGACGAGGGTCGCGAGCGCTTCGCCATCGACGTCTTCCGCGACGATGAGGAGGGACTTGCCTTCCTTGGCGACGTGTTCGAGGATGGGGAGGAGGTCCTTCATCGTGCTGATCTTCTTGTCATAGAGCAGGATGTACGGATTTTCGAGGGCGACTTCCATCGTTTCGGTGTTGGTCGCGAAGTACGGGGAGAGATAGCCGCGGTCGAACTGCATGCCTTCCACGACGTCCAGGACGGTTTCCGCCGTCTTGGATTCTTCGATCGTGATGACACCGTCCTTGCCGACCTTTTCCATCGCATCGGCGAGGAGCTTGCCTATCTCGGTGTCGTTATTCGCGGAGATCGTCGCGACCTGCGCGATGTGTTCCTTGCCGTTCACCTTGACGGACATCTTGGAAATTTTGTCGATGACGGCGCTGACGGCCGCGTCCATGCCGCGTTTGATATCCATCGGATTTGCACCGGCCGCGACGTTTTTGAGCCCTTCTCGGGTGATTGCCTGGGCGAGGACCGTGGCGGTGGTGGTACCGTCGCCTGCGGCGTCGCTCGTCTTGCTCGCGACTTCCTTGGCCATCTGGGCGCCGAGGTTTTCATAAGAGTCTTCCAGTTCTACTTCCTTAGCGACCGTAACGCCATCCTTGGTGATGTTCGGGGCTCCGAAGGATTTGCCGATCATTACGTTGCGGCCCTTGGGACCGAGGGTGACTTTCACGGCGTTCGCGAGCTGGTCAACGCCTTTCATAATGCTTTCACGGGCAGCGACATCATACTTCAACTGTTTTGCCATATAAATCTCCTAACTTTTTGTATTTTTTGTTGTTATAAAATTTTGGGGATATTAGAGAATGGCGAAAATATCGCTTTCTCTCACGATCAGATAACTCTTCCCGTCCATGGTTACTTCTGTGCCGCTGTATTTGCCGTACAGAACGGAATCACCGACCTTGACGTCCATCGGGACCACTTCTCCCTTGTCGTTCTTCTTACCCGGACCTGCCGCGATGACTTTGCCCTGCATGGGCTTTTCTTTCGCATTGTCGGGAATGTAGAGACCGCTCTGTGTTTTGGTTTCGGCTTCTGCCGGTTCGATGAGAACACGATCAGCCAGGGGTTTCATTTTCATAGTTATCTTACCTCGTTGTTTGATAATTTCCGGTCGCGTCATGCGGCCTTTTTGCTTTTCGCCCGAAAGTATCGCAAATTCCGTGCCAAAGCGTTTCCCGCCGGTTTTGCTTGTGTTTTCCGACTTTTTTAAGGTTTAAAAACATTTTTTTCAAAATTTTTCCCATGCGTTTTTCGTGATTGTTTCATTTTGATACAGCTTGTAATTCCGCGTTTGGCAAAGACATCCTTAAATCCGTTGCATTTCGGAGCGGACTATGGATAGTGCTTTTTTCGTGAAATTTTCATATAATGTCACAAAATGAAACATTGCGAAACGGGTTTTTTGGTGCTATCTTTGGGCTTTCAGTGCATTGTTGTTATGAGGTAATGATGTCTTATCTGTCCGAAGCAAAGAATAATTTTGCAAACCTTTCGGCGAATCTGTATCCGGGACGCGGGATTGTCCTGGGAACATCTCCGTGCGGAAAATATTTTGTCCAAGTTTACTGGATCATGGGCCGGAGCGAGAATAGCCGCAACCGCATCTTCGTGAAAGACGAAAGCACCGGATTTATGCGTACGCAGGCTTTCGATGAAAGCAAGGTCACGGATCCGCGTCTCATCATTTATTATCCGGCCCGGCATTTTGACAATGCGCACATCATTACGAACGGGGACCAGACGGACACTATCTATGACGCCATGAAGGCGGGCAAGACGTTCGAAGACGCGCTTGATACGCGTCGCTATGAACCGGACGGTCCCAACTTCACGCCGCGCATTTCCGGCATCACTTACCGCGATGCGGATCCGTCGGTCTATAAACTTTCGATTCTCAAGACTCGCGGAAATTCCGAAGACGCCGGCTGCTACCGTTTCACTTATTCTTATGACAAGGTGATGCCGGGACTCGGGCATTTCATTTCCACCTACGCTACGGACGGCAAACCGCTTCCGAGCTTTGACGGCGACCCCCGCTGGGTCCCTATTGAGGCGACCGCGGAAGATACGCTCAAGGCATACTGGAATGCGCTCAATGCGAACAATCGCGTTTCCCTGATGGTCAAGTGGATTGACCGCGAAACATTCAAGGCCGATATGTTCATCAAGAACAAACTCGGCTGACCGGTATTCGCCGAGGGGTCCTTAGGATTTCCGAGG
>Ga0172377_10002962_pt1 | contig 17405 bp, 20 predicted proteins | sample Pumphouse3metaG_FD_119749 | JGI IMG/M metagenome (GOLD analysis project Ga0172377, IMG submission 119749) | Leachate microbial communities from a municipal landfill in Southern Ontario, Canada - Pumphouse #3 metaG | ecosystem: Engineered > Solid waste > Landfill > Unclassified | place: Canada...
AACGTTCTGAAGAAACTGCCCCTAAGCAGATGGCACAAACACTCACTCTGCGTTATAAAGAGCGCCTCAATCATTTGTTTGAACAAGGAAAAAACTGTGGCGAGCTTGACGAAAAGCTTGATAGCGAAGCGGCGGCTACTCTCTTCATAGGCTCTATTCAAGGATTGGTCATGCAATCGTTGATAGCTGGAGATGTGAGCCATATGCGCCGCAATGCTCCGAAAGTTTTTGCCATCTACCAGCGGGGCATAAGGAGTGCACTATGAAAAGATTGCCTATCAAAATACGTACACTGGCACTGATATCTATACTTGTGCCTCTGTTTGCGCTTTTTGTCTATGTTGCCTTTCGCTCGGGGCCACTTGCTCCTGTATCTATTGTGTTGACCACAGTCGAGAATAAGAGCCTTTCACCAGCACTATTCGGCATCGGAACTATTGAAGCTCGTTACACTTACAAGATTGGCCCAACGTTTGCGGGCCGGGTCAAAAGTTTGGATATACACGTAGGTGAGCATGTGAAGGCGGGGCAAGTGCTTGGCGAAATGGATCCGGTAGATCTTGATGGACGTATCAAGGCTCAAGATGCCACTCTGAAGCGAGCGAATGCTCAAATAAGTGAGGCGCAGGTGCGTAAGAATTATGCGAAGACACAGGCTTTACGTTACGAGCAGTTACTTAAAGCGGGTTACACCAGTGAAGAGGTGGCAGACGCTAAACGACAAGAACTGTTGGTTGCGGAAGCAGCGCTGACTGGGGCACGTGAGGAGCTATCTCGTGTACGTTCCGAGCGAGAGGCATTAGAGGCGCAGCGCAGCAATTTGTCTCTGATTGCACCAGTTGACGGATTGATCGTATCACGTGATGCCGATCCTGGAACCACCGTAGTTGCTGGCCAGGCTGTCGTAGAACTGATCGACCCGTACTCACTGTGGGTCAATGTCCGCTTCGATCAAATTCGAGCGCGTGGCCTCGCCGCCGGTTTATCAGCCCAGATCAGGTTACGTTCCCAGGCGGGAGAAATGCAGACAGGGCGTGTTCTGCGAGTCGAACCATTGGCAGACGTAGTTACTGAGGAAGTATTGGCCAAAGTTGTATTCGATCAAATTCCTGATCCGATGCCACCAATCGGTGAACTGGCCGAGGTCACGATTACCCTGCCAACGCTTGCGGCAGCGCCAGTTATCTCTAATGCCGCTATCCATCACATTGATGGCAGATTGGGCGTGTGGCAGGTTATAGATGGTGATCTTCGCTTTACACCAGTTTCACTAGGGATCGCTGATTTGGAGGGCCGCGTACAGGTACGAGAAGGACTCAAAATTGGCGACCAGGTAGTGATCTACAGCGAAAACCCATTGAATGAACACAGCCGAATTCACATTGTTGACCATATTCCAGGGGTGACACAATGATCAATTTGGCAGGTCGCGACATTATGCACTCCTGGGGAAAGTTCGTCTTTACCGCCATGGGGCTTGGCCTGCTGATCGGCGTTACTCTATCCATGGCTGGCATCTATCGCGGCATGGTGGATGACGCTAAGGTACTACTCGACAACAGCGGTGCTGATCTCTGGGTGGTACAAAAGGACACGCTTGGTCCTTACGCTGAATCATCAAGCATCTACGATGACACCTGGCGCGGGATACGAGGCATGCAGGGCGTGGATCAGACAGCGAACATCACCTACCTCACCATGCAAGTACGCAAAGAAGCAAGAGATGTACGCGTCATGGTTACCGGCATCGCACCCGGAGAACCAGGAACACCAGGCTGGCCGCCTTATCTCGTAGCAGGACGTCAGATCACCCGGAGCCATTACGAGGCCGTTGCCGATATCGCCTCGGGATTTAAACTTGGTGAACACATCCAGATTCGACGTAACCAATACACCGTGGTTGGCCTGACTAGAAGGATGGTTTCTTCCAATGGTGATCCCATGGTGTTTATTCCACTTAAAGATGCTCAGGAAGCCCAGTTTCTAAAGGATAATGATGCCATACGAGAACAGCGCCGACGAACAGCTGAAAACCCGGCTTTCAACCAGCCTGGAGTGCCTGCTTTGCTTGATGCGGTTATTGCCTCGCAAAGCACCAACCCTTACGTCAACGCTATTTTGGTGCGGGTTGAAACAGGTCATGACCCAGAAGAAGTCGCTGAATCGATCCGCCGCTGGAAGCGCTTGACGGTCTACACTCGCAGTCAGATGGAGGAAATTCTTGTCGGCAAGCTGATCGCCACCTCATCAAAGCAAATCGCGATGTTTCTTGTGATCCTTTCGATTGTGAGTTCGGTTATTGTCGCCTTCATCATCTACACGCTGACACTTGGCAAAATAAGGGAAATCGCCGTGTTAAAACTGATCGGCACAAAAAATCGCACCATTGTCGGTTTGATTGTACAACAGTCTATTGCTTTGGGCTTGATCGGTTTTGTGGTTGGGAAGATCTCGGCGACTCTGTTGATGGCACCTATTTTTCCCAAATATGTGCTGCTGGAGCCTCTCGACTCAGTTCTTGGTTTTATCGCCGTGATTATGATCTGCGTCATGTCGAGCATTATAGCCATTCGTGTCGCTCTTAAGGTCGATCCGGCCGAAGCCATAGGAGGTTAATATGACTGGTAAAGGCATTCGCATCTCAGGGTTGAGAAAACGCTATGGAAGCGGCGATACTGCTGTTGACGCTTTGAAGATGGTAAACATGCACGTTGCGCCGGGGGAAGTCGTTGGGCTGATTGGACCTTCAGGTTCTGGCAAGAGTACGTTGCTTAAATGCTTAGGTGCTGTGATAGAGCCGACTGCTGGGCAAATGATGCTCGGAGATGACATTATTTATCACGATGGCTGGAAGGTCAAAGATCTTCGCGCGCTACGTCGTGACCATATCGGCTTTGTATTTCAAGCGCCGTATCTGATCCCTTTCCTAGATGTTACCGACAACGTCGCTCTGCTGCCTATGCTGGCGGGGAAACCTAACGCCGAAGCGCGTCAACAAGCAATAGAATTGTTAAAAGCGCTTGATGTGGAGCACCGCGCCAAGGCTATGCCATCTCAACTCTCTGGTGGCGAACAACAACGAGTGGCCATTGCACGCGGTTTGGTCAATCGTCCTCCGGTAATATTGGCCGATGAACCGACTGCCCCCCTTGATAGTGAGCGTGCGCTGGCGGTCATCAGAATCTTGAACGATATGGCCCAAAGGTTCGAGACTGCTGTTATTGTCGTTACCCACGATGAAAAAATAATCCCCACCTTTAAACGTATTTATCATATCCGTGACGGAGTAACCTATGAAGAGGAAGGTCAAGGGCGCAGCTTTGAGTGAAAGCTTCCCAAGGAAGCCATTTAACTACCAGGCGGTGCAGAGAGAAGAAAGAGAAAACCCGCCACCCTGGGAATACCCCAAAGAGACGGGTTTGTCTTTTATAATTGGTGGAGGCGGGGGGAATTGAACCCCCGTCCGACAAGGGCCAGCCGTGGAAGCTCTACGAGTGTAGTTCCTGATTTAATCTCGGATGCAGACTCCCAGGAACAGGATTCTGCGCTCCCAAGCCCCCTTATCTTTCTCGCAGAACCAGAGGCACTCTCTACGAGGCATTCACCTTATTATGACGTCATTCAGCAGACCGGTGACTGATCTACTGAAGACGTGGCTGAACTAAGCAGCCAATGCGTAATTATTATTATTGACGTTTATTGTTGTTCCGCCGTTTAGCGAGGTTGCGGAGTCCTCGACCCGCTCTTCCAGACCCTCCATCTTGCCGTCGAAACCTGTCGCCCCCTTAATCTCTATCGTCACGTCGTAAGGCTCTGGCCATAGATCTTTTCGCATCTCGTTCAGCTATAGCATCTCGCTTATCATGTTCGGCCTTACCTTTAGCCAACGCTAACTCAATTTTTGCATGTTTGCCGTTTTTAATGTAGATAGAAAGGGGCACAAGTGTTAAGCCTTTTTCTCGAATCTTACTATTTAAACGCAACAACTCAATTTTATGAATTAACAGTTTTCTGTCTCGTTCGGGTTCATGATTATAATAGCTACCTTTTTCATAGGGGGAAATGTGCATACCTATCAACCAAAGTTCTCTATCACGGATAAGTGCAAAGCTATCTTTCAAGTTAACTCTGCCGTCACGTACAGACTTTATTTCGGTTCCAGTGAGAACAATGCCACACTCAAAAGTCTCAAGAATAAAGTAATCGTGTTTTGCTTTTCTATTTACCGCAACTCGATCTATGGCCACTCTACTTCCCTCCACTGCTGATTCTAGCAAAATAGTCAGCAATAGTCAATAATAGTCAATTTGAAATTTTACCTCTCCATACAAAAAAATCCCGGCTATAAAAGCCAGGATTATTCTTCTATATGGTCGGGGCGAGAGGATTCGAACCTCCGACCTCCTGGTCCCGAACCAGGCGCGCTTACCAGACTGCGCTACGCCCCGAACGGCGAGATTGTATCACGCCCGTAAAAGGTCGTCAAACCCCTAATGAGCTCTGTCGTCATCTCCCGAAGAACTATTTCCGTTCGACGTTTCCTGAGACCCTTTACGCAAATTCCGCCAATTCAGTCGTCCACCGGGACGCGTCGCATCTCCTACAGGAATCTCTGTCCAGCCCCAAGGAGTTATCATTATGAACCGGAAAACAATTCCCTGATTAAAGAGTGTTCGAATATGAGCCGAATACCGCAAAAGATCCGAAATCATGTAACTGTCGCTCATGAGCCAGACCCGCTGACATACGTCTCTTCCGAAGAGAGAGGCGTAATCTATAGCCATACGAACGCCATCCTCAAACTGCGCTGGGCCAAGAGCCAAAACAATGGCATCATCATGACCCGTCGGTTTGTGAAGCGAAGGAATTACATCCGCACACTGCTCCGCCCACTCGATTCGCGAAAACAAATTATCCATATCCACTTCAAAGGGTTCTTCCAGATATGGCATGAGTATATCTTTTTCGTTTTCTGTCATTTCTTCCCCAGATAGAATATCTTCCATCCAGGTCTGCACATCGGTAATAAATTTTAATATATAGTTCGGATACCCCTTGCCCGACATTGCAACAAGAACATCTCGCACAGTCCATTGATTAAGATTTTTTTCATCTTCGCCGTTAGGCATAGTCATTCATGTACCTCCAAAAGTGCTCTTTGCATGTTATTGAGGAACAGCATAACATAAAGTGTGTTAGATTACACGAGTTATATTACAATAAACTTTGACAATCAAAAGAATCTTTTTTTCAAGGAGGAAAAATATGAGTTCTTTAAAATTATCCTGTGAGAATACGCAGTTTCTCATGATCGATATTCAGGAACGCCTTCTCCCGGCAATAGATCACTCCGAAAATGTGAAAGCAAACGCCTTTAGACTTCTGGAAGGAGCGCGCACTCTCCATATTCCTGTAACATATACTGAACAATATCCCAAGGGCTTGGGCCCCACTGACTCTCTCTTATTAGAAAAACTTGAAGGAATAGACTCTTTTCAGAAAACAACTTTCTCATGTTGTGACGAAGAAGGGTTCATCAACGTTCTGAAAGATAAAAAACGAAGTAATATAGTTGTGTGGGGAATTGAATCTCATATCTGTGTACTTGCCACAATTATGGATATACTCAGCCACGACTTCACCGTCTGGCTTGCCGCCGACGCCAGTGGAAGCCGCAATACTCGAAATCATGATCTCGCACTACAGGCCATGTCACAGATGGGCGTCATCGTGGTTCCCACAGAAACAATTCTGTACCAGCTTATGAAGAGAGCGGGAACGCCTGAATTCAAAACGTTGCTACCTCTTTTTAAATAAAAATCGAAAAGGGTTCTTTTCAAGGGGGGATTCTTGTGACTATTGATCGACAAAAAGCTTTAGAGCTCCACCGCAGAGCTCGCGGAAAAGTAAAAATGTATCCTACAATCAATATACGAAACGAAGAAGATCTGGCCATGGCTTACGTTCAGGGAAGCGCCTTCGCCGCCGAAGAGATTCAAGAAGATCCAGACAGAAGTTATGAGTACACCGGACGAGCAAATCGTCTGGCCGTTATCAGTGACGGAACAGCCGTTCTCGGCATGGGAAATATAGGACCCCGCGCAGCCCTTCCCGTTATGGAGGGGAAATGCCTTCTCTTCAAAAATTTCGGCGATGTAAGCGCCATTCCAGTATGCCTGGAAGCTCAAAACGCTCAGGAAATCATTGAGACAGCGAAACACCTGGCCCCCTCATTCGGAGCTATCAATATTGAAGACATATCGAGTCCCAACACCTTCGACATTGTCAAAGCATTACAAGCCATAGAGGTTCCCGTTTTTTCAGATGACCAGCAAGGAAGCGCTGCCGTTGTTCTCGCCGCTCTCAAAAATGCCCTTACCGTCGTAGACAAGAAACTGACCGAGACAAAGATTGTTATTCATGGCGCAGGAGCCGCAGGAATCGCCGTTGCAGACCTTTTCCTCCACTTAGGTGTAAAGAATATCGTCCTGCTCAATAGCAAGGGCATTCTCGGCCCAGACAACCCTTCTATGAACCACGTGCAGCAAAGCATGTCTGAACGGGTGAATCCAGAAAACCTCAAAGGGAACCTGAAAGAAGCCATCGACGGGGCAGACGTCTATATCGGCCTTTCGTCGAGAGGAACCCTGCCTTCGGAATACATAAAGAGAATGAATGACTCTCCCATCATTTTCGCACTTTCAATGCCCACACCAGAAATTTCAGCCGAGGAAGCTCAGGCCGCAGGCGCACGAATTGTAGCCATGGGCCTTAGCACCGGGAAAAACCCCATCCCCAACCTTCACATATATCCGGGACTTGTACGAGGACTTCTCGATGTACGAGCCACAGGTCTGAACAAAAACGTTATTATTGCAGCCGCCAATGCCGTAGCGGGAGTGGTCGATAAGCGGAGAATGAATGAGCACCACATTATGCCCGACCTTTTCTCTGACGAAACGGCACCATCTGTAGCAGAAGCCGTAGCTCAGGCCGCCATCGTTGAAGGTCTGGCAAGACGCTCAGTACCGCCGAAGAAGATTTACGACGATACGTGGCAGCGACTCTTCGGAGGATATTTGCTCCGCACCTAGTGAGCATAGTGAACACAAAAAGGGCCTTTCCCGGATGCATTTTCTGAAAGCAGTCGCGAGAAAGGCCCTTCTTCATGAAGCGTTGCATATAGATGTTACATAACAATAAGATAGATATTGTGCTATTCGAGAATCACTACAGGTTTAATCAAATCTCTTGGCTTATCTTTCATAAGCAATAAGGCTTCTTCCATCTTGTCAAAGGTCTTAAATTCATGAGTAACCAATTTTGACGGATCCAGGCGACCATACTTCACAAGGCTCGCTAAACGCTCCATACGTACTCTACCGCCAGGGCAAAGTCCGCCTCGAATAGTCTTGTGAGCCATGCCGCACCCCCATTCAAGACGGGGAATTAGCAAATCTTCACCTTCGCCATAATAGTTGACATTAGAGATAACCGACCCGGGTTTGGCCATCTTCACACCCTTTTTGATCATATCAATGCCAGGTGCAGCGATAATAACTCTGTCTACACCCTCACCGCCGGTAAGTTCCATAACCTGATCTACAATTTCTCCATCTTTGTAATTAATAATGTCAGTAGCACCGTAAGCTTTGGCAACTTCAACGCACTTGGGGCGGCTTCCAACAGCAAAGAGACGCCCAGCGCCAGCCAAGGCAGAACCGGCTACAGCCATGAGTCCCACAGGCCCAATACCAATAACGGCCACACTCATACCGAAACCAACTTCAGCCAACTCTACGCCGTGAAACCCTGTAGTAACCATATCGGTGAGCATGACTGCTGATTTCGTCGACACTCCATCTGGTATAAGAGCCAAATTCATATCAGCATCGTTAACGTGAAAATACTCAGCGAAAACTCCATCTTTAAAGTTTGAAAACTTCCATCCGGCTAAAAGACCATTGGAATGCTGAGGAAAACCGCGCTGCACAGCAAGTGACGCCCAGTCGGGGGTAATAGCGGGAACAATAACTCTGTCTCCAGGTTTAAAATCTTTAACTTCTGACCCTACTTCTTCAACTACTCCGACAGCTTCATGACCAAGGATCATATCTTTTCTGTCGCCGATGGCTCCCTCAAATACTGTATGGATATCTGAAGTACAAGGTGAAACAGCCAGTGGAGAAACTATTGCATCGCAAGGTCCTGCCACAGGTTTTGCCTTCTCGATCCAACCTGTTTTCCCGATTCCTAACATTGCAAATCCCTTCATGATACACTCCTCCTCTACAGATAAGGTCTGTCGTAAAAGAAACACTAATCCGCTTTTTGCTTTGTGATTTTTTTAGCTTTATTGCCTTATAGTTATTATATAATAAAAATGTATAAAATTTGATAAAAAAACATATTCTACTATACGCAATATTCCGAATCAATATGGCCAGACTATCTGCTTTTTGGGAAAACGGCTGTTTTTCTCTCTTTTCCTGAAAAATATAATCTTAGTTTTTTGTTTTGTTTTTTCCTGCTATTTACAGTCGAAACTGTGTTATACTTTTGTGAATAAATTATCAAAATCACAGAAAGGGAGAGATTTTTGTGAAGCGCCTTCTCGAAGGAAAACACGCCATTGTCACCGGAGCTAGCAAAGGAATTGGAAAAGGGATCGCAAAAACTTTCTTAGATCATGGAGCAACTGTCGTTATAACAGGTCGAACAGAAAAAGACCTCAAGGCCGCTGTGGAAGAACTCTCTGCCCACGGACCTATCTCTTATATTGTCGCTGACGTCAGTAAGGCTGACGAAATCAAGACCATGATCAGCACTTTCATTGAAAGACACGGACGATTAGACGTGCTTTGCAGCAACGCCGGCATTTTCCCCATGTCTCTCATCGAAAATATGTCAGAAGAAGAGTGGGACTATATCAATACGGTTAACGTAAAAGGTATGTTCTTAGCCGTAAAAGAATGTATTCCTCTCATGAAAAAACAGGGAGGCGGCAATATTGTCATTACCTCCTCCATTACTGGTCCCATTACAGGTTTCACCGGCTGGAGCCACTATGGAGCCACGAAGGCGGCACAGCTGGGTTTCATGAGATCTGCTGCCATTGAATTAGCTCGCTACGGTATCAGAATTAACGCCGTTCAGCCAGGCAATATTGCAACTGAAGGGCTTCTCAGCATGGGGGAAGACTACGCCAACACAATGAAGAAGTCTATTCCTCTCGGCACGTTGGGAGAACCTGAAGATATAGGAAACGCTATGGCATTCTTAGCTTCAGATCTTGCTAAATTTATTACAGGTCAGACAATCGTAGTGGATGGTGGTCAGATTCTTCCTGAATCATCTGACGCCATGGAAGTACCAATTGAAGAATAACACGACAAAGACACATCCCTAAAAAATTACTATCCGTAAGGCAAGAAGCCCCCTGAATTTGATTTCAGGGGGCTTCAAATATATGGTTATCACGTAAAAACTTTTTATGCAGCGTACATTAATTACCGCACTACTACCATTTAAAGCGAGAGAGAAGTAGTGCTGTTCCTGCAAGAGTCACCCACAACGAATGCCTCTCGCTCTTCCAGACTATAGACCATTCGTAATGACCGTTAATGCGCTTTCCAGGCCATGAGAGAGGAATAAAACGTCCCGTCGTTTTCTTATAATCTGTGTATGCCGCACCAAATTTTTCTTCCAGAAAAGATTCCTCATAGGGAACGATCCATATGCCGTAAATGAGGAAAAAGGAGAAAAGAAAGAGGGCGACAACCCAGGGGCCTGCCAATATAGACCATCCCAAACCGATAAGTCCATTTCCAACGTAGAGAGGATTCCGTACAAAGGAATAGGGTCCCCATGTAACCAGCTGCTCTGCTCCAACCTTTTCGCCTCTGTATTTCACTATGCAGCCCGAGGCCCAGAAACGTATGAACTGGCCCAAAGCCACAATGAGCAAAGAGGGAACAACCCGACTCAATTCAGGTCTGGCCAAAAAGAGGATAAGGAGGTAAAGAGCTGTCCACAGCCCTCCACGCAATTTAAATACCTTGGCTTGAAATGTGTCATGCGTCATGGTCTAATTTCTCTCTTTCATTCATAAAAATTTCTTCGCTGGTTCCCCATCCCAAGAGTCGGATGGCTACAGCTGCACCCATTCCTATAGCTAAGTATTCCGTAAAGAAACGCCATAGAATGGCCATTACTCCTGCAACATGCCAGGGAACGAGAAGTCCGAAAAGGGCGGCTCCTCCCCCTTCTGCAACGCCACTTGCGCCAGGAGTGGGAACAAAATAGAGCACAAACATGAATACAGCTTGTGCCATAAAAGCCTGAAGGTAGTGAACAGGAAGGCCAACTGCCCAGATAAGGCAGGGAAGAACCGAGAAAAGACAGAGCAAATGAAGGCCAGAAAGAATTATGGCGCCTACAAAGTGAGGAAATCCAGACGTGAAGAAGAGTCTGAAATTCTCGCTATAATTGTCTATTTCCCTATTGACCCTGCGTATTACAGAGAGCACCTTTATATGCTTTACAATCCCGAAACGTTTCAGCATAAGGGTCAATATCTGGCCCCATCTTTTCATCAGCTGAGGTTTCGTGAGACTCAAAACGACAAGAACCCATGAAATACCCACAAAAATTGCAACATATGTAAATACGCTTTTTACAAAGAGGCTTGTTCCCAAAAGCTCTGGTTCAAAAAGAATAGCCATAGGAACCACAACGCCCAGCAGCAAAAGGGTGAGAAGGGTGCGCGTTAAGGTAATTGCCACACCTTTCCCTATAGGCATATCGTGTTTATATAAGACAAAGACCTGAAAGGGTCCACCGCCACTTTGCATAGGAGTTACAGCGCATCCAAAGTAATGGAGCCACGTTAAAACCAATCCAAGGCGGAAAGTTACGCGCTCTGAAGCTGCTCTGGCTATGGCACAAAAACGCATGGCGTCACAGCACCACGCCCCAAAAACAAGCAGTAAAGCAACTACTAATGCAGATTTCCTTGCGGTAAAAAGCATTTCAACAGTACTCTCGTCCACACTTGAAATAAGAACCAGAGCACTTACTCCGAATGTCAAAGTTAAGAATACAACGAGTCCTTTTCGTAATGACAAGGGTAATGCACCCCTTACTTTCTCCTATGGGTTTCTTCTATAAGACATGCTGCCTCGTACAACCCATCGACGACATGTAGCGACAACATGCTTTTCTTCTCTTCCAACTCTGCCCCATATCCGCTTCGAACAAGAATGAATGGACAATTCACATTCTCGGCCAGAAGCAGATCTGGTTCATTGTCTCCTACGACCCAGCTTCTCCGTATATCTATTGAAAGATCTTTAACCGCTCCCAATACCATTCCAGGAGCAGGTTTCCGACACGTACATTCTTGTTTGTATTGCTCTATCACAGCCTCAGGATGATGAGGACAGTAATAGAAAGCATCAATACCGGTTCCTTCCCTTTCCAATTCTTTCTGTATAAAGCGATGGCTCTTTTGAACAAAGGCTTCATCAAAATACCCACGAGCAACGCCGCTTTGGTTGGAAACCACCACGAGAAGATATCCCAGGCTTTTTAACTTTTTGAGAGCTTGCGCGGCAAAAGGCACAAGTCTGATCTTGCAGATATCGTCTAAATAAGGAACGTGTTCTATTAATGTTCCATCTCTATCGAGAAAAACCGCAGGAACCATTTACTGAATATAACCACTCGCAACTGAACTAAGTTCTTCAATATAAGGGTACAATCCTTCGAGAAGAGGTACGATGTCATCTCGGATACTGGCAGCCATCTCCTCGGTCTGATTGTTCTCCATATATTCCGATGTCTTCTCAAGAGCTTTTGTCAAAGCGTTGCGATGAGATTCAATCTTTCCGTCTCCCACGTCGCCATCCTGCACTGAGAGGAGAAATTGAGAGTGCAACATGACCTGCAACAGCCAGCTAATACCTTCCACTCCATCTTTGAGAGTCGCCATAGCTTCGTCCATCTGGTGATTCTCCAAAAAGGTGGCAACGCGCTTCATACCGTTGATCAGCGTAGGCAAATAGGTTTCCGAGCTTTCCAAAGACTCCATAACAAGTTCTCTAATGGACGTGCTCTGAAAATCAACGGCACCGACACTTTGAAGCTTTTCAAAGGCTTCTTCATCTAACGCAGCTCCATCTACTTCTACTGCCCTCAGCACTCGCCCCTTTTGGGAAAGTATCTGTTTCACCTCTTGAAGCAAAATTTTCTTATCTTCCGTTTCTGCCGAATTCAACTCAACTTTTTTCCCATCAATAGATATGATCAAATTTGATTTCCTCCTTCTTTCTCTGATTTTTTCAATTCCTCTCTCCACCACTCTACCATATCATTTACAGTGTCACTCAAAACATGGCAAGGTTTCCAGCCGGTATCCTTCTCGATCTTTGATAAGTCATTCCAGTAGATCAATTCATCAACAGCACGCACAAGAGCCGGATCCCGCACTACGTTTACATCTTTTTCGCAACCTTCAAGAACAATGTCGAGAAGCTGCTGCATCGAAACGACATCTGATCCAGAAATATTATAAGCTTCTCCGCCACGTCCCTTCTCCTGAAGAGCCCAAAAGCCCTCTACAGCGTCTCGCACATCAAGGAAGGCCCGCTTCGTGTGCAAATTTCCCACATGAAATTCCGGCGGAATAATATCTAAATCTATCTGAGCGCGACGTCGGGTAAAGTCGGAAACAACTTCCCCCCTGCGGCGACGTCCTACGCAATTGCCTATTCGCAGGCGAATAATATCAAGTGAGTGAGCGTTGCCATACGTCACGGCAAGCAAATCCTGAGCCGCTTTCGACATACCGTAGACGTGAGCTGGCCGAAATGGCTGATCTTCTGTTACAGGAGCCTCGGAGGGATCTATAAATCCGTAGGCAGCTGTAGATGATGCCAGCAAGACTCTCGTATCTTTCAATCCCAGATGAAGCATTGATTCAAAGACGTTGAGCGTTCCCATAACGTTCGATTCTACTGTGAATTCAGGTTCTTTATACGAAACCATAGGGTAGCTCTGAGCCGCCAAGTGGTAAATAACGTGAGGACGAACTTGTTGAAGAGCTTCTTCAAGATGTGATCTCTGACGAACGTCAATATTAAAAAGACCTTTGGCATATCGTGTCGGAACACTCATATCGTTTGTCGGACGGAAATACGACCCCCACACTTCGCATCCCTTGCGGGCCAGAAACTCTGAGAGGTGACTTCCTATAAATCCGCCAATTCCCGTAATAAAAACTTTCAATGACATTCTACAAACACCTTCTTTATTGATCAAGGGAAACTATAAATTCAGGAATATTTTTTTGGCTTTTTTGATAATCGTCTGGAACGCCAATGTCAACAAAAAAACCTTCCGCTTCATGAGCGTACACGGGGGCATTTCTTTCAAGCAATGCAGGCAATACATCTTTTTCCCAGGAAAGCCGCCCTTCTGGCAAATCCTCAACCACTTTTCGTTTAACAACATAGAGTCCTCCATTGATAAGCCACTGGCCATCGTCCCCAGCCGCTATGGAGGAATCCCCAAATCGCAAGACTCTTTTATCTTCGTCTATCTCAACAGGATCTGTTCTTTCTATTGAAGGCCATTTGCGAAGTGCAATGACCACGTCGGCATCGAGATGCCGGCTCTCTTTAAACATGCTCTCTATATCCACATCGAGAAGGGTGTCGCCGTTAAGAAACAAAAAATCGTCTTCCTGAATGGAAGGCAGGGCATAACGCAGAGCTCCCGCCTTATCGAGAGGCTCAGGTTCCACACTATATTCTATCGATAATCCCCATGGCTCTCCGTTTTGGCAATATTCCCGGATCTGGTCGGCCTTATAGCCAAGAAGCAGAAGACATTTCCCTATGCCTCTTTGACGAAGGAAGAGAAAAAGCCAATGTAAGAAAGGCTTGCCACCTATAAGCGCAAGCGCTTTTGGACGGTCGGAGACAACCGACCGCAGGCGGGTTCCAAGGCCTCCCGCAAGAATAACGGCAAGTTCACTCTTCATGGGAACAGAGAGCCTCCTCTACGAGACCACATATTATATGTCCCCATGTAATATGCAATTCCTGTATTCGCGGAGTGTGAAGGGAAGGAGCCGCAAGAAGAACAGAGACAATGTCAGCTAATTTTCCGCCACCCTGGCCCGTCATGCCGATTGTCTTAAGTCCATTTTCTCTGGCCCATTCCAGCGCCTTCACCACGTTGGCACTTGTTCCACTCGTAGATATTCCTACAACTGTATCTTTTGAATCGGCCAATCCCTGCAACTGTCTGATAAAAATATTCTCATACCCGAAATCGTTGGCAAGGGCCGTTATCGTACTCGAGTTCGTCGTCAAAGCCATTGCAGGCAGCGCCTTTCTGTTCCGTTCAAAACGACCGAGAAGCTCTGCCGCCATATGTTGCGCATCGGCAGCAGACCCGCCGTTCCCACAAAAAAACACCGTTCCACCTTGAGATATGGTTTGAATTATATACTGGGAGGCTAACGCCACTTTTTCAGCTAAAGGCAAGGCTGCCCTCTTGACGTCTATAGATTCTCTGAGTTCGTCTTGTATTTTACCAATCATGAAACCAATCCCTTCACGATCTTCTCAACAAGATATTCTACCACGTAGAGAAACAAAAAACTTTTCCTCCTATAAAGATATACATATATTAAGAAATATAGCGCGCTACCCGATACATATTATGAAACCAATATATTCAAGGAGGAATAGCCATGGCAGATTCTAGTGAGCCTCTCTTTACTATGCCTGGTGTTGCTAGTGGTATGGATTGGGGAAGTATGCTCGATAAAGTGATGGAAAAGGCACGGAAGCCTGAAGAAGTCTGGCTTGAGCAGAAAGATACCCTTGAGTTGAAAATAGATCTCTATAAAGAACTTTCCGCTTCTATTAAACAAGCTCGAACGGCTTTGACTCCTCTAAAACTCGAGTCTACTTATCTTAATAAACAGGCAGAAATGGTCGTTCTCAGCGGGGGATCGTCAAGCGATGCCATTGTAAAAGCTACAGTGAAATCAACAGCAGCCATTTGTCGTCATGAAATAGAGGTTATTCAGAAGGCCACGAAAGAAACTCGCTTCGGTGCTCGTATCGAAGACAAGATGGAAGACCTTGGTCTTACGGAAAACCGCATTTTCTACATTTCAGCAGGTGGAAAACGGGCAAAGATAGAGATTACCCCAAGCGACACGCTTCAGAAAGTTGTAGATAAAATCAACGGAGCCACAGATATAACCCTTAATGCAGACGGTGAAGCAAAGGGAGAGCCACTGCCCATCGTCGCAAAAATTCTTGACAACAGGCTTGTTCTCGAAAGCACCGAAACAGGACTTGGAGAAAAAACTTTCGAATCAACTATTACACGGGGCGCCGACGGCGAGCCAGATCTATTAGACTTTTCCATAGACAAGCAGGCTCCTGCCAATGGAGCGTTGACTGTCACCCAGGCTGGCATAACCTATATTGAAGGTGTTGACTTCGAAGTTTCTCAGGGCGGCAATGAGATTACATGGCTCGCTGGCGGAAACAAACCGGCAGAGGGCATAAAATATAACGTTTCCTATAAAGTAAACGCCAATGTTTACACCTTTGATACTGAAGGAGAGGCAGACGGAAGCATTATCAACATTCTCGGACTGGATAGCGCTGATGCCAGAAATTACATCCCCGCTCAAGATGCAGAGCTTGTCATCGATGGAATGAGCATAACCCGATCGAGCAACACCATAGAGGGCCTCATTGACGGTGTAACCCTTGATGTGGCGGGACCAGGCACAGTCATGATGGATGTAACCCTTGACGCCGAGAAAGCTGTTACATCTACAGAGGAGTTTGTAACGGCCTACAATGACATTATGGACTGGATCAATATCCGTCTTTCCGAGGAACTCGTCAAAGACCCAGCTTCTGACTTCGAACGAAAATGGGGCAAGCTTCATGGAGATTCGACACTTTGGCAAATCAAAAGCCAGCTGCGTCAACTATTGGGAAGTTCCGCTCCTATCCCGTTCAACCAGAGAACCGGCACAGAAGCTATTCTCGGAACAATGGCCGACGAAGGTCTTACAAACGATACGGCCTTCTCTATTACCATAGATAACAAGAGCACTTCCATAGTCGTGAAACCTGGCGACACCGTACAAAATATAGCCGATCGTATCAATAGCTCCAGTGAGCTTCGCTACGATTCGAATGGAGAGCTTCTCTCCCCGCCTCTTGCCACAGCAAGAGTTACAGAAGGCCGCCTTGTTATTACTGCTGCAAGTAATAAACAGGCGACAGTTTCCGACTCAAGCGGAGTATTGGGACTTTTAGGTCTCAACGATCCCTACACACAGCTTTCTCAGCTCGGCATTACTACTGAAAAGGCCGACTTCGGAAAGAGCGGAAAACTGGAATTCGATACAGATAAGTTCATGACTGGCATGAAAAAGGATCCTAAGGCTGTGGAACAGTTCATGACGAATGTTATGAAAAAACTCGACGAAGCCATGGACGGACTTACCAGTTCTTCCACTATCGCCACTGGCGGAACATCTCAACCTAAGGGACGTATTTCCAGTCAGATACATTCATGGGAAACAGAAGTAAAATCGATAGATAAGCGAATCAGCAAATTCGAAGATCAGCTTTCTGAAAAACGGAAACGAATTTATAAGCAATATACGGCAGCAGAGCAGCAACTAGCAAAACTACAACAGCAGATAAGCTGGCTTTCCAGCGTATCAACGCAACTTGCGTCACAAAGCCAGTAATTCAACAGGAGTTATGCGTCGCATAAAACGGACAATATAACAAACACAGAGAAGAGGGCTTGTTGTTCAGCCCTCTTCTCTGTGTTTACACCTTTCATTTACGCATTCCAATCATTCAGTTTACTGATTCAGACAGAATCTTACTTCGATGATAAAGAACCGCTAATAACCTGTCGCAAAGAATCTGGTTGCAGTTGTGCAAAACCAATGCGCCACGCCAAAATCGCTGCCTGAGTTCTATCACGCAAATCAAGCTTCTTTAAAACGTGACTTACATGATTCTTAACTGTTTTCTCAGAGAGAACCATCTTAGCTGCCACTTCGGAATTGCTCAGCCCCTGTGCAAGCCAGTATAATATTTCCTTTTCCCGGGGCGTCAATTCATAAAGCTGATCATTTTCCTCTTTGCGTCTTGAGAATGAAGTCAATAGTTTTCCCGCAACTCGCGGGTCTACGTACGGTTGATTACGATTGGCAGAACGAATTGCCGATAACAATTCCACTCTGCCCGAAGCTTTAAGCACAAATCCTAAAACACCCGCTGAAGAAAGAGCTGAAAGACTATCTTCATCATCGTAAGCACTCACGGCAACATATTTAATAG